>Ga0209929_1000090_pt1 | contig 33276 bp, 43 predicted proteins | sample SalPon2_C_H2O_MG_2_FD_185731 | JGI IMG/M metagenome (GOLD analysis project Ga0209929, IMG submission 185731) | Salt pond water microbial communities from South San Francisco under conditions of wetland restoration - Salt Pond MetaG SF2_C_H2O_MG... ... | reverse complement strand
TCCAAAATTATATCAGAACCAAAATCAGATAAAGAGAACATCATAGTATTCAACCATCGAGCAGCAGCATACAAAGGGTATCCTAAGTTTATTGAGTTGATGGCTGAGTATAGAGAACGTAGGGATGATTTTAAAGTATGGATTCCACAATTAAGTGGAAAACCACCATATGGTTGGATTGATAATCACAAAGTACCAAAGCATGAATACTACCAAAGATTACAAAGATGTAAAGTAGGTGTTCAGATGAGGCAAACCAATTATGGTTGGAGTGTTAGTGGTACTGATTGTATGATGAACGGAACTCCTATGATTTGGCAAGAATCTGATTGTTACCACGAAATAGACCCAAATGGAATGTTCTTCAAATATAAGAAGGAGTTCTTTGAGTATTTGGATAAAATATTAGATGATGATTCATTCAGAATAGAAGAAGAAATAAAATCAGTAGAGAGAGCAAGAGAACTTTCAAAAAATGAGAGTAAAATGCTTGGAGAACTACATAAAAAGTTGTATATTTAACATATGTATCAAAATGTATATTGGGAAAAAGAAGGTGGAATCGTTCATTGTTGGGATGATAAGAAAGGTTACTTTACAAAGAAGTATAGAAACTATGCTTATGTAAAAGATGGTAATGGTTCTTATGAATCAATATATGGTGAGAGGTTAAAGAAAATCAACTTTTGGAAGAAAGAAGATAATCTAAAACTTTATGAATCAGATGTGAATGAGATTACTCGTTTCTTAATTGATGAGTATGGTGATTCAGATGAAGTATCAGATGGGCATGTTGTAATGACCTTTGATATTGAGGTAGAAATGAATTCAGGTCTGCCAGATACCAACGAAGCAAAGAATGCAATGACATCAGTTGCATTCCACGATTCAGCAACAAATGATTACTTTGTATATGTTGTAAATGATGGTGAAGAGATAAACAAAACTATCAAAGGAGCAAAGGTTCGTTCATTCCGTTCTGAAGAGGATATGTTGATGGCATTTGTAAATAGTTGGGAAGAGATTTCACCAACTATCATTACGGGGTGGAATATCGATTTCTTTGATGTTACCTATCTTTACAACCGATTAAAGAGATTGTTTGGTACATCAACGGCAAATAGATTATCACCAATCAAAAAAGTTCATTGGAATAAATACAGACAACGTTATATCATAGCTGGTGTATCAGCATTAGATTACATTGCATTATTTAAAAACTTTACATATACTGAATATCCAAATTATCGATTGGATACAATCGCTCAGTTGGAATTGGGTAGAGGTAAGATAGAATACGATGGAAACTTAGACCAATTGTTCAGAGATGATTTAGAGAAGTTCATTGAGTATAACTTAGTGGATGTTGAGTTGGTTGTTGATATGGATAAGAAACTTCAGTTTATTGATTTAGCTAGGGCAATATGCCACGCTGGACACGTATTCTATGAAGATTTCCTATTCTCATCAAAGTGGTTAGAAGGTGCGATTCTTACATTCCTACGAAGAAGTGGAAGGGTTGCGCCTGATAGACCTTTACGAAGAAATAAGAACGAAGATGGTTCGGATGGAGAAGAAAAGTTTACAGGCGCTTATGTTAAAGAACCAAAACCTGGTCTTTACAAATGGGTATATGATTTGGATTTAACATCACTATACCCATCTATCATTATGACCATCAACATCTCACCTGAAACTAAGATTGGTAAGGTAAAGGGTTATAGTGCTGAATCTCATATGAAATCTACAATTGATAGTTATGGTATTGTAGATGATAAGGGTAAAGAATACCCACCTATGGATAAAGATAAATTTATGGACTTTATTGAAAAGATGAATTTATCAGTTGCATCAAATGGTGTATTATATACACAAGAGAAAGTTGGTGTAATTCCTGAGATTCTTAACGTATGGTTCGATAAGAGAGTGGAGTATAAAAATGAGATGAAAAAGTATGGTAAAGCCGGAAATGATAAACTATACAAATTCTATTCTCAGCGCCAATTAGTTCAAAAGATTATGTTGAACTCACTATATGGTGTATTAGGGTTACCAGCATTTAGATTCTATGATGTTGATAACGCAGAAGCAGTTACTCTTACAGGTCAGACTGTAATTAAAACAACTGAGATGATTGCTAACCAATATTACATAAAGAACATTGGTGAAGAAGCAGATTACAATGTGTATACTGATACCGATTCTGTATTCTATCAGGCAGCACCATTGGTAAAAGCTCGTAATCCTGAGATTGATGTAACCTCAGATGAACAAATGATTCCTGCAATTCTATCAGTAGCACAAGAAGTTGAACAACATATTAACACTGTATATGATGTAATGTCTAAAAAGTTGTTCAATGTGAGTAATCACCGATTTGATATTAAGCAGGAAACGATTGCTAAGGGTGGGTTTTGGGTATCAAAGAAAAGATACGCTCAATGGATTATCAATGATAATACTGTTGATTGTGATAAGTTAGATGTCAAAGGATTGGATGTTAAACGTTCATCATTCCCAACTTACTTCAAAGAAGTGATGAGTACTGTATTGATGGATATTCTTAAAGATGAGGATAAGGGTAAGATTGATGATTACATTCTTAGAAAGAAGGATGAGATGAAAACAACAAACTTCATTGATATCGCTAAGAACTCAGCAGTTAAGGATATGAGTAAGTATCAGTTTAAGAATCAGGCGATTGGTGAGTTTATGAAGGGAACACCCGCTCACGTTAAGGCAGCACTTACATATAACCAATTACTAAAGTATTATAATGCACCTTACAAATATGAACCAATGAAAGATGGTGATAAGATTAAGTGGGTGTATTTAAAAAATAATCCATTAGGATTACAATCCGTTGGATTGACTGGGTATAATGACCCAAAAGAAATATTAGATTTGGTAGAACAACACATCGATTATGATTTGATTTGGAAAAAAGAGTTAGAAAATAAGTTAGATGATTTCTACAAAGCAATGGATTGGGATAAACCAAATCCTAATATGGCAGCAGCATCAAAGTTTTTTGGATTTTAATTTGGATAATTCAAAAAGTTTTTGTATATTTGTATCATAAGTAAACAATAATAATTTAAAAGTATGAAGAAAAGTAGTATTGAGAGTTTCATCAATCGATACAATCTCGGTGGTGAAGTAGAATCGGTAAAGATTGAATCAACTGATTCTCAAATGAAAGTAAGTTTTATCTCAGATGATAAGACTTTGTTAGGAGATGTAACCTCAGAAGAAGGTGAGTTTCCAAATGGTGAATTTGGTATTTATACCACATCACAACTGAAAGCACTATTAGGTGTTTTAGAATCAACTGTTGATGTTGAATCAACTGAATCTTATATTAAGTTTTCAGATAAAGGTACATCAGTAAACTATATGCTGGCTGACCTTTCAGTTATCCCAGTTGTTCCTGATTTGAAGCAGATGCCACCATTTAATGCAGAAATCACATTGAATGATGATTTTACATCTAAGTTCATCAAATCTAAAGGAGCACTTAGTGAATCTGATACATTTACATTTAGTTGTATTGGTGGTAAGGGTGAAGTTGTATTAGGGTACTCAACAATCAACACAAACAGAATCTCTATTTCAGTAGATTGTAAGTGTGATGGTGATATCCAACCAATCTCATTCTCAGCTAAGTATTTGAAAGAGATTTTGAACGCAAACAGAGGTTCTAAATCAGCAACATTAAAAATCTCATCTCAGGGGTTATCACATATTTCTTTTGAAAACGATTCATTAAAAAGTAACTACTATCTCGTAGAGATTAAATAAGAATATTATATGAATTTTTGGGATACAGAGCCAGCAAAGCCGGAGTTTGAATTCGAAACACAAAAAAGATTGTTAATCGAAAATATGGATTATCTTTCTTCTATGAGTGTTGAAGAGCAGACTTTATATAAGAAGTGGGTAGAATTACAAGAACCATCTATGATTAGAGATAAATCTCAGATTGCATCTATGTACGATATCCAATGGGCTCCTACTGATATTAATAATTTGGAACAAACTATCAAAGAGATTGAAGAGTTAGAACCTTATGTTGAAATATTAGAGGATACCAAAGAGGCTGGTAAGTGGACTCATATCCGAAAAATGATTCATACAATGTCCTTTGTTGCTAATCCTGGTCGTAATGTTAAAATCAATGTAAAAGATAGAAAGAGTGGTAAACTCTTAGGTCAAATATCATTGGCATCAGATGTTACATCAATGGCAGTTAGAGATAACTACATTGGGTGGACTAAGGATGATAAGTTCAAAAAAGGAAAACTCAATCATACTACAATCGCATCAACAATTGTATGTACCCAACCATTAGGATATAACTTTTTAGGTGGTAAGTTAATTGCTATGATGACTACGGTGCCTGAGGTAAGAGAGTTTTGGAAAGAGAAGTATGGACAAACTCTTATAGCAGTTGGTACTACATCTTTATATGGAATCCACTCTCAATACAATGGAATACCTCATTTCAAAACACTGGGTGAATCAGCAGGAAAGATTTCTATCAAACCTGATGATAAGTTCTACGACCCGTGGCACCAATGGTTAAAAGAAAATCGTTCAGAGTGGTATCAAGAAGCTATCACTAACGAACGAATCCGAAACGGGCAGAATATGGGAACTGGTGAAGGTGCTAGTGGGCCTGTAAGTGGTATCAAACAAAAGATATTGGGGCAGATTTTCAAAGAATGTGGTATCAAACAATCCACATACCATCATGGTTTTAAGAGGGGTGTATATCTTGCTATGATGTATGAGAACGGGCCTGAGTTTCTAAGAGATGAAATCGGAGAAGATGAATTGAAGATGAAACAAAAGTTCGTAGATGGTGTAGATTACATTAGTAAGTGGTGGAAGAAGAAAGCAATCAATCGATACACCAAACTACATTCTGAAGGTAGAATTAAACCTGAGAATTTGTTCTATATCGATGCGATTGGTATGAGTTGGGATAAAATGAAAGAAACGTACTTAAAAGAAGTTGGTAGATAATGAATAATAACGAAAATAGTTTATGGGTTGAGAAATATAGACCCGATACATTGGAAGGGTATGTTGGTAATGAACATATCTTACAAAAAGTAAGAATCTATATAGAGAATGAGGATGTACCTCACTTACTTCTATATGGACAAGCTGGTACTGGTAAAACCACATTGGCTAAAATCATTACAAATCAGATTGATTGTGATGTGATGTATATAAACGCATCAGATGAAAACAATGTTGATACTGTTAGGGATAAGATTAGAGGGTTTGCATCTTCAATGGGTTTCCGTAAATGGAAGGTTATTATCTTAGATGAATCAGATTATCTTACACCAAACGCACAAGCAGCACTCCGTAACCTAATGGAAACATTCTCTAAAACTACAAGGTTTATTTTGACCTGTAACTATGTAGAGAAAATCATCGACCCGATTCAGAGTAGATGTCAAACATTTGGGATTACACCACCATCTAAGAAAGAAGTGGCTATGAGATTAAAAGATATCTTAGATGGTGAGGGTGTTCAGTATGAAATGCCGGATTTGGCAGTATTGGTTAATAGTGGATATCCTGATATTCGTAGAGTTCTAAACGCAGCTCAAAGACAGGTTATTGGTGGTGTTTTGGAGATTGATAAAGCATCTACTATTCAGGCAAATTATATGGATGAAGTTCTAACCGTACTGAAATCTAATGATAACCTTAAAGATACATTCAGAAATGTTAGACAGATTATAGCAGATTCGAAGGTAAAAGATTTTACACCATTCTATCGATTCCTATATGATAATGTTGATGAATACGCAAGTGGTAAAGCTGGTAATATTATCTTAAAGATTGCAGAGGCACAATACCAAGACGCATCAGTAGTTGATAAAGAAATCAATGTGATGGCAATGATGTTACAAATTTTAATTGATATAAAAGGATAAGTTATGGCAAAAGGAAAAGGAAAAGTTGTTGGTATGAATCCACAACAACAGGCACCACAATTGAACATCGACCCAACTAAGTTGGATACCGTAAGTTGTGAAAATTGTGAAGGTATCTTCTTCGAAGAGGTTACAATGTTTAAAGAAGTTCCAGCAGTTCAATCACCAAACGGACAGAAATCAATGTTACCGATTCCTGTTGTTAGATGTGCAGAATGTGGAAATGTATCAGAGAAATTCTTACCTAAAGAGTTGTTACCTTAATGGCTAAGAAGAGTGATACATCGGTAAAAGCAAAAACAATATTCCAACATCTGAGTGGTATAAAGGAGAAGAAGGAATCTTGGGAATCTCTATCTGAGATGGATAAGAAATCCTTTACTCCTTTTATCATCAATAGGTGGTTGAGTATGAACTTGGATTTACTACCAATCGTTAATATTCTTCAGAAATATACTATTGGGTTATTATCACCCAAAGAAGTTTATAAGTTGTATTTAGATTTCTTACCAAAGCAGAAAACATTTGATAAATACATTAAAGGTAAGAAAGAAGGAAAGTATAACAAAGAACTCTTAGAGTACTTATCAAAGTGGTATGGTGTATCTCAGAGAGAAGTTAGTGATTATTTAGATTTACTTCCAAAGGATGAGGTAATTAATATTTTAAAGAAGTATGGTTTAACAGAAAAAGAAGCAAAAAAGTTATTAAAATGAGTAGATTATTAGATATGCTAAGAACATCAGCAATCGCTGATAAAGCAAAGGCACTCCTTACATTGGAGTTATTAGAAGGTAAAGCAGTTGGTATTGGTGACCATTCAACTGGTGATTTTTATGAGAATGCAGAAGAAGCATTAAGAATGTTAGTAGATGCGGATGATAGGTTGATTACGTTGGAAAGATACTTTACACAACAACCACAACAACAGCCATCAGAAGTAACCGAACCTAAAAAAGATACCAAACAACAATTAAATGGATAATATAAGAGAAACTAAAACAAAAGTAGTTCATAGAGGTGAACGTACAATGAGTACTAACAAAGAACAATCCGCAGTTGATTTTTGTGAACAAAATTATCCTGAAATGATGGAAGAGTACAAAAGGATTATGTGGGAACAATATGAAACCTTTTGTAAGAAACAACGAAACTATGGACCAGATAATATCTCAGTTGGTACTGATTTAAAAACTAAAGATGAGATTAAGATTTCACTTACAGGTCTTTGGTTCAGAATGAATGATAAAATTCAAAGATTGAAGCAATTGGTAGTATTAGGGCAGCCAGATGAAGTTGGTGAATCAATACAAGATACTTACGCTGACCTCTCAGTATATGGTATCATTGCCCAAATCGTTCAGAACGGAAAGTGGGGAAAATGATTAGAAATTTATTACTATCCTTAGTAGTGGGGATAATCACTACAAGCCGTGCAGTACATCCTTTGAAATATTAACGATTTCTTAACATTAAAAGCTTGGTAATACCAGGCTTTTTTTGTATATTTACTTTGTAATAAAAACTGAGAATTATGCAATTATACAAAGTAATGAACGAAACAAATTACCCTGAAGAACATACAACTCAACTTTCATTAGAGGAAGCTAATGAGTTGTTAAGTAGTTTAGAGGAAATGTTTCCAGATGAACAATATTCTATTTGGCCGGATGAGTATGTAGAACCTAAAGAGGCTAGGTATTATAATAATAATGCCGTAGATGGGTGGGAAGATATGTACCCATCATATGAATAATAATATAAATAATTTGGATTATCCAAATAAAATTCGTATATTTGTAATATGAAAGATAGTAAGATAAACAATATATTCACATTTGGTGTAAGAGAACCACAACCTGGTGATTCTAAGGTATCTTACTCTCAATACACAATGTATGCAAACTGCCCACACCAATGGAAGTTGAATTATATGGATGGTAATCGTACATTCGACCCATCTATACATTTGGTGTTCGGAACTGCAATGCATGAAACTCTTCAGAGTTGGTTAGATGTACTATATAATAATTCACCTAAAGAAGCAACTGAGATGGATTTGGGTAAGTTATTATATGAAAGTATGATTGAAGAGTATAAGAAGATGCGTGAACAAACTGGAGTGGAATTCAGTTCACCATCTCAAATGGAAGAGTTCTTAGAAGATGGAATTGAAATTCTTAATTATATTACAAAGAATAGAATTGATTACTTCAATACCCGTCAGCTAAACTTAGTTGCAATTGAGTTACCAATCTACGCTAAAGCATTAGAATCTCACAATGTTAATATGATGGGGTTCTTAGATTTAGTATTTGAGGATACATATCAAAACAAATTGGTTATTTGGGATATCAAAACATCAACAAATGGGTGGAACAAATATCAGAAAGCTGATAAAACAAAAACCGCTCAGTTGGTATTGTATAAAAAGTTCTTATCTGAACAATACGGATATCCATTAGATAGGATTGATGTTAAGTACTTTATTGTAAAACGTAAGTTAATGGAAGGTATGATGTTTGCTCAGAAGAGAGTACAAGAATTTGTACCTGCAAATGGTAAACCTACATTAAATAAGATAACTAAAAGTTTTGAGGATTTTATCAGAAACGCATTTAATGAAGATGGTAGTTACAGAACCGAATCTGAGTTTCCAGCAATGGCGGGTAAGAACAATAAGAATTGTAAATACTGTCCTTTCAAAAATGATTTTGATAAATGTCCTAAAGAGAATAGACACAAAGTTTAAATTTAGATATATGTTGTACTTTTATTGTAAAAAGGGGTTGGAGTTTAAAAACATCAACCGAAAGTTCATTATTGGGTTGTTGGGATATACAACCTTTTTAGTTTTAGGTACTTTCCTACTAACACATAATTCAGATAGGCAGGTGGTTTTAGAAACCATTACACCAGAAGAACGATTGATTGTTATAAATCAAAATGAACGAGCATTTAGTGAGGATACTTTAATTGGTATGTTAAAGGAACTAAATGTAAAGTTTCCACATATTGTGTTAGCACAATCAATTGTAGAAACGGGTCATTGGACTAGTAGAATCTTTATAGAGAACCACAATCTATTTGGAATGAAAGAGGCGTATGTAAGAGTTCATACCGCAAAGGGAACTCAACATAACCACGCATACTATGAGAATTGGAGAGAATCGGTGTATGATTATGCATTTTACCAATGTAGGTATTTGGGTGGCCTTAAAACTGAAGAAGAGTATTTTCAGTACCTATCCAGAAGTTATGCAGAAGCACCAAATTATATACAATCATTAAAAAGGGTTATAGCGAATGAAAAATTACGTGAGAAATTTCAAAAGTAGTTCAAACAAAACTCGCGTATCATATAAAAGAATATCAAATGGAAATGATGATGATATGAACATAGCAATTATAGGTTCACCTAAATATGATAGTGTTAGAACTATTAGGGATTTTCTATTCAACATCAAACAAAAGTTAGGTACTGATGTTAATATCATAACGAGAGGTAACAAAGATGGATGTGAGAAGTGGGTTAGAAAATATGCTTTAGAGTTTGGTTTTAGATATACGGAGTACAATCCAGCACATACTGGTAGAAATTTATATAGTGGAATGAGTGATGAGTATTATGATAAACCATTTCACCCAACACAAAGGTTACACCAATATGATTGTATTGTAAAGCATTCCGATAAGATTATCTACTTTGGTGGAATCAAACCATCAGAACAAAAATATTTTGAAAAATTACTTTTGAGATTTGGAAAAAAAGTTGTATATTTGAGTTGATTAAATATACTTCAATATTTATATTAAAATAATTAAGGTTACGAAATGAGTAAAAAGAAAAAGATTCTATTATTATCCGATGATTTAAGGTTGCATAGTGGTATTGCAACCATGTCAAAGGAGATTGTACTACATACCTCACATAAATACGATTGGATTCAGGTAGGTGCAGCAGTTAAACATCCAGATGAGGGTAAATTCTTCGATGTATCAGATTCAGTAAATGAAGAGGCGGGTATTGATAACGCAAATGTTCGTATCATTCCAATGAGTGGGTATGGTAATCAGGACTTAATTAGACAATTAATAACTACTGAGAATCCAGATGCGATTCTACACTTCACCGACCCTCGTTTTTGGGATTGGTTATACGCTATGGAAGATGAAATCCGTAGACACATCCCCATATTCTATTATAACATTTGGGATGATTTACCAGACCCACAATGGAACGCACCATTCTATGGAAGTTGTGATTTATTAATGGGTATTTCTAAACAAACCTATGGTATCAATAAGAGAGTGATGGATAAATTTGGAATGCCAATGGAAGATTGGCAGATTCAATATGTACCACATGGTGTATCTGAAAAGTTTAAACCAATTCCATCTGATTCAAATGAGTATCAGAAAGTGGTTGATATGAAATCCAAATTAAATATTGGTGATAAGAAGTTTGTGGTTCTTTATAACAACCGAAACATTCGTAGAAAGAATCCAGGTGATGTGGTATTGGCATACAAAGAGTTTTGTGATACACTAACTAAAGAGCAGGCAAAAGATGTAGTTCTTCTATTCCATACTCAGCAAGTAGACCCAAATGGTACTGATTTACCTGAAGTGGTTAAGAACGTTTGTCCTGATTATGATGTACAATTCACAAACTCTCAGTTCTCAACTGAAGATTTGAATGTTCTATATAATCTTGCAGATGTTACAATCAATATGGCATCAAACGAAGGATTTGGATTGGCGACTTGTGAATCAGTAAAAGCAGGTACACCAATCGTAGTGAATGTAACAGGTGGGTTGCAAGACCAATGTAACTTTACTATCGATGGTAAGTATATTACAGCAGACCAATATGTTGAGTTAGGTTCACTTCACAATCGTAAAAAGTTACCTGAGAATCTTAGTTGGGGTAGTTGGGTAAACCCAATCTGGCCATCTAATCGTTCACTACAAGGTTCACCTGTAACTCCATACATTTTTGATGATAGATGTTCTTATGAAGATGCTGCTAAGGCACTAAGACAGTGGTACGATACACCATCTGAACGTAGAACTGAATGTGGTTTGGAAGGTTCTGAATGGGTGAATTCAGTAGAAAGTGGAATGAGTGCAAGACATATGGGGCAACGATTCATTGATTCAATGGATGGTGTGTTTGATAAATGGCAACCAAAAAATGAAGTAGTATTATGGAAGATATAAAAAAATTATGTGTAGTGAGTTGTCCTATCTCAACTCGAAGTGGATATGGTGCACGAAGTAGGGATTTTGTAAGAGGTTTGATTGAATCAAAACCTGAATGGGATATCCGAATCCTTTCTCAGAGATGGGGACAAACTGCTATGGATGCTCTCAAAGAAGATGAAGATGATGATTTGTTAAGTAGAATCATTACTGAGAAAATGGAAACTCAACCAGATGTGTGGATTCAAATCACAGTACCTAATGAGTTTCAGCCGGTTGGTAAGTACAGTATTGGTATAACTGCAGGAGTTGAAACTACAATCATGCCACCTGAATGTTTAGAAGGTATCAATCGTATGAATAAGGTATTGGTATCATCTGAGTTTACAAAACAGGTAATTATGAGTTCTGTGTATGATAAGAAAGATGAAAAAACAAATCAATTGATTGGCCAACTGAAATGTAATGTACCAGTTGAGGTTCTATTTGAGGGTATTGATTTAGAAGTATATAATGAGAAAGCACCATCTGAAGAACGTATTAATAACGCACTAAGAAATATAAACGAAGATTTTGCGTTCTTATTTGTGGGACATTGGTTAAAGGGAGATTTTCAACAAGATAGAAAGAATGTGAGTGGTTTAATTTGGACATTTTTACAAGCATTTAAAAATAAGAAAAAACAACCAGCCCTAATTCTTAAAACATCAGCAGGTTCTACATCATTAGTAGATAGAGTTAAGTTGAGAAAAATCATCGAACAAATAAAAGATAGTGTGGGTGGTAAAATGTTACCTAATATTTACTTACTACATTCAGATTTAAGTGATTGGGAGATGAATGCATTGTACAATCATCCAAAGGTTAAAGCCCATGTATCATTTACAAGAGGTGAAGGTTTTGGTAGACCTTTATTGGAAGCAACTATTAGTGGTAAACCAATGATTGTTAGTGGGTGGAGTGGACATATGGATTTCATTAATCCAGAATACGTTTCAGTTATTAATGGTAAGTTGGAAAAGGTTCACAAATCAGCAGCAGATAAATTCTTAGTAAAAGAGGGTGAGTGGTTTACTGCAGATTACAATCAAGGTGGTTCTATTATGAGAGATATGGTAGATAACTATAAAAAGTATTTAGAGAAATCTCGTAAACATCGTAAGTATAGTAAAGATAACTTCTCATTTGATAAAATGATAGAACGTATTGGTGTATTGTTTGATGAGAGTACGATGGATATCAAAGAACAACCACAACAGGTTGGTTTAAAACTACCAAAGTTAAAGAAGGTTAATAAAGAAGAGAAACCTGAGGTTAAATTACCTAAATTAAAAAAGGTTAAGTAATGCCAGGATACTACAATACACATCTAAGAAAAACATCAGACCCCACTCCGATTAGTAAATCTAAGATGGAGAGGGGTATGGTAGTTAAGATTAAGTACAAAAAAGATACAGGTACAAAGTTGTATCTCGTATTTGTACTACAACCAAAATGGCCTAATACAACTGAAGGTAAGTTACATGGGTTATCCTTAGATGCAGTATCTCCTGGTAAATTATTAGAAATAGCAGAAATCTATAATGAGGTGATGTCAAAATCTTCAAAGGTTAAACGATTAGATTTGGCTAAAATTCAAATCAATGAAGCATCTAAGGTGTTTTATACATCAGAGATTAAAACCGAAAAACAACTGAAGGCTGCGTATCGTACATTCAATCTATTGGATATTAAATCAGTTCAGGCAGTAAACTATGATTGGGGTAAATTTGATAAGATTCCATCTGCAGATGAACGTAGAAAGCAATTAGAAGAAGAGGCCAGAATACGAGAACAACAAGAACAAAACAAAGTAAAGTAAAATGAAAATTAGTTACGCAATTCCAGTTTGTAATGAACACGTAGAAATTCAAAGATTAGTATCATTTTTATTAAAATACAAACAATCTAATGATGAGATTGTAATAATGTTTGATTCAAAAAATGGTAGTAAAGCAGTAGAAGATTATCTAAGAAGTCATTCTGTAAACGCAGAGTTCCAATGGCATCCAAATGAATTCGATGGTCATTTTGGTAATATGAAAAATAAACTAAATTCATTGTGTAGCGGTGATTACATTTTTCAGATTGATGCAGATGAGCTACCCGATATTGGGTTGATGGAAAATATACATGGTATATTAGAATTGAATGATGTGGATGTAATCTTAGTTCCAAGAGTGAATACAGTCGCAGGACTTACTGATGAGCATATTCAAAAGTGGGGTTGGAACGTAAATTCAGATGGTTGGGTAAACTGGCCTGATATGCAATGGAGATTGTATAAAAACTCAGATAATATCAAATGGATTAATAAAGTGCACGAACAATTAGATGGATTCAAAACCATATCACATTTACCACTTCAAGAAGAGTTAGCACTACATCATCCAAAAACAATCGAAAGACAAGAAAAACAAAACGAGTATTACGATACTTTGTAAACTATGCATTTTTTTAGAATTAATAGTAACAAATTAAGTAGCGCAGGTGAAGTAGATTTAGTTGGGTTTGATAAAACAAATCCAATGTATATACCCGATGAATACTTAGAAGCAGGTGAGTTCTTAGTTATGAGAACCTGTCATGGTATTGGAGATTGGTGTATCATATCAGGCATACCAAGAATACTAAAATCAAAATATCCAAATTGTAAAGTATATGTACCATCTTCTAAAATGTTAAAAGATATATTTGGTGATATGATGCAGAATTGGGGGTATGGTTTATATGATGCTACTAAAGTTACTGAAGATATTTTTAAAAACAACCCATATGTAGATGAGTTTGTAGATTATGTAGATGGTGAGGTTTTCCACGACCATTATAGGATATTTGATTCTGAAAATTCAAAGATTCCGCTAACAACACAAATGATGAAGTTTTGGCAGTTTGATGATACGGAATTATCAGATACAACACCAGATATTTACTTTTCAAAAGAAGAAGAAGAATTTGGTAAAAAATTAATTGAAAATTTAAAAAATTATGGGTATATTAGTGTATCATCCACATATGGTAGTACAGCAGATACTCAACCTTTAGTAGATAAGGTAAAGGAGTATGGTGATATTCATTGGTTTTACTATGGTGAAACTCCTATTGAAGATACCAACTTGAATTTTGTTAAAAATTATACATCAGTTAAAGATATGAATCTTAACATTAGACAGCAAATGTATCTAAAAACTAATGCAGATGTAAATGTTGGTAATGAAAGTGGTATGACTTTATGGGGTGCTAAATACTCACCAACATACGCACTAAGTCATAAAACGTATGGTAAGATACATGGTGTTAATTTAGATGGTAAGCCAAGAAAAGACCCGTTTAAAACGGGCAACTTTGTAGATTTAATAAATTATATGTAAATATGAGAGGTAATAAAATATTCATAACTGGTGGTGCCGGGTTTTTAGGACGTAACATTGTAAAACGTTATTATGAACACAATGAAATTGTGGTTTATTCAAGAGATGAATCAAAACACTATTATTTGAAAAAGCAATTTCCAAAAATAAAATGTGTTGTAGGTGATATTCGAAACTATGACCTTATGAAACGTGCATCTAAGGGGTGTAACATTGGAATATTTGCTGCATCCTTAAAACAGATTGGAGCAGTCGACCAGAATGTAGAAGAATCTGCAAGGATTATTGTCGACGGTGCATTAAATTCTAGAAGGGTTGCTGAAGAGAATGAGTTTGAAGCGGCGTGTTTTATATCAAGTGATAAATCTCGTGCTGCAACTACCCTATATGGTGCAATGAAGTTTGTAGCAGGTGAGAGTTTTATAGTTAATTCCGATAATTCATTAGTCAGATTATCATCAGCAATCTATGGTAACGTACTTAATTCAACTGGAAGTGTAATACCTTTAATTTGGGATGCTATTGAGAATGATTATGAACTAACACTTTACTCAGATAAAATGACCCGGTTTATGATTGATATTGAAGAAGCAATTAATTTAATTGAGTATGCTTTAGGGTGTGATGGTTACAATGTAATACCAAACCTCAACTCATTTTTAGTAAAAGATTTGTTTGAAATATATTCTGAAAAGTTCGGATTAAAATACAAAATGGGAGTACCACGTATTTCTGAAAAGTTACATGAAATGATGATATCCAATGAAGAAGCACCTCGTACTACATATGAATCGGAAACTGATGTATTTTATATGCATTATAAGAAATTAAGTGAGGGTGGTGTTAACAAAGAGTTCACCAGCGACCAAGTTTGTGTTTCTAAAGAAGAATTATCAGATATATTAGAATCATATAATTACTTTAAAAAATGAAAATAGCTATAACAGGTGAAGGTGGGTTTTTGGGGTATCACTTAACTCAGTACTATAAATGGGTTAAAGAATATGAAGTCATTTCTTTGGGTAGAGATTATGTTAATAATATAACTCTACTAAAAGATTGTGATTTATTGATTCATTGTGCTGGTGTAAATAGAGGTGATGATGTATACAATGGTAATGTATCACTCGCAAGAGATTTAATAAACTCACTTGATGAAGAGGGTATCAAAATTGATATAAAATTTACATCATCTACTCAAGAGGGAAACAATACTCTTTATGGTCAATCTAAGAGAGAGGCATCTAAGATATTAAACCACTATTGTGATTATGTAGGTACTACGTTTGAAAATTATAAATTACCTAATTTATTTGGAGTGTTTGGTAAGCCTAACTACAACTCGTTTATTAACACATTTTGTTATAATGTTGTAAATGATATCAAAGTAAACTATAACCAAAACGAAGTAGAATTATGTTACGTTTATGATGCTATTAAGGTAATGGATAATCAAATTGATGAGTTCCCCATAACAAAAATCAGAGTAGATGAGGTGTATGAATTAATATCAACATTTCATAAACAATATTCAGCTGGAGTAATTCCTAAATTAGATACCGATTTTAGTAGAAACTTATTCAATGTATATAGAGAGTTTACATCGCCAAAACACCAAAATGTAAGACATACTGATGATAGAGGTTATTTGGTTGAATTGGTTAAAACATTAGGAACTGAATCTCAAGTGTTTTTCTCAACAACTAAGCCAGGTATAACTCGTGGTAATCACTTTCACTTTGGTAAAGTAGAAAGATTTTGTGTATTATCTGGTAATGCACGAATTGATATGAGAAAGGTGGGTACAGATAATATTGAATCATATGAAGTATCTGGTGATGATAATGTTGTTGTAGATATGCCAGTATTGTACACTCATAATATTACCAATGTTGGTGATACTGAATTAGTGTGTGTCTTTTGGGTTGATGAAATATTTGACCCCCAAAATATGGATACTTACTTTGAAAATGTTTAATTTGGAATTGTAAAATTAATTTTGTATATTTGTTACTATGTATTCACCAATTAGTTTAGATTATTTCTTAAATATGGAGGTCGCCAATGGTGGCCCGAGTAAACAAGTTCTAAACCCAAATGGTGATTTGAAAACAGTAAGAGATTTTGTAGAGTATTGGAAATCAGCACCAAAACCAAATTTAACTCCTGAGACATGGCAATATTACAATTGTATGATTGCTGGGTTTAGACATGATGTTGCAAATCACCACGATTTAGGTTGGGATAATATGACGGAAGAATACTATAATTCATTAAAGCCGATGAGTGATGATGAAATTGAAGAGTACTTACAAAGTAACCCAGTTGAATTTGATAATGGATTTATGAAACATAGTTACCATCGTGGGTTTGCGATGATTGGTAGATTAATTAGAGGTGAGAAGTATTTCCCATTTTATATGAAAACTGATAAGATATACGATATTCCTTGGAAGAATGATATGAAAATCAGAACTACTAAACCAATTGAAAATCTAAACATTGTATCTGAGATGGATAATTTGGGTATTCCTCGTTCTGAGTATTGTATATGCCAGAGTGGTATTTTAAGTGCTATGGGTATTCGTAAAAATGATGATTTGGATATAATCATATCTTCAAATCTTCGCAGTCAAAACATCAGTTTCCCATCATCAGTTGAGGTGTTCCCAAAAGATTACCCTAAATTTGATTATTTTGGTGCTGAAGGTGATGATGATATATTAGAGAACTATTGTGTTGATATCAATGGTTATAAGTTCTTAGAACCCCGATTCTACTTTGCACGTAAACACATATCAGATATACATCGTGATATGCATGATTGGAATGGTATAAGAGAGTTTTTCAAAAGAGAATCTCATAAAGGATACCCATTTAACTTTGAATTTTATAAATGGGGATTGCCTGAATTTTCAGAGCGAGTAAGAGTAGAAGATTTGGACTTTGAACATTTAACAACTATAAAGGATAAATACAATAGAGTTGTTGATGGTGTAAATATGGGTAGAGAGGTTTATAAAGGAGATGGTTATTTTGTAAAGGTATTTCATCCTGAGTATTGTAGATTACAAAACTTCAGAGATGCACTAAGTAGTGGATTCTTAAATGGATTAGCACCATCTCTGACTCATTTGGTGGAAAATGATAATGGTGATATTATTGGGTATATAACTTTATCAGGCAGACACCCAAATGATATCCCAAATGATTTAGTTAGAACTGTTTTAAGAAACTCAAAACAAAGAGGTAAGGTTTTTTATGATTTAGTTCCAATAAATGTTATTTATGATGATTATTTTAATCAATTAGGTTTGATTGATTTAGAAAGTGTTTACGATTTGAATAGATTAGATGATATGAAAAAGCACAATGCAGAACTAAAACCATCTAATCTTTTAGAAATGATAGATAATATATGAAAGTATTAGTTACAGGTGGTGCAGGGTTCGTAGGAACAAATCTTATTAAACAATTGTTAGAAGATGGTCATAATGTTATATCAATTGATAATTACAGCACTGGTTTAAAATCAAACCATCAGGAGGGATGTGTATACATCGAAGGTGATATTCGTAAGTTTGATTGGCCATTTGAAGTAGATGTGGTTTTTCATATGGCTGCAGTTGCAAGAATCCAACCATCATTTGAACGACCAGATGATTACATTACTACAAATTTTAATGGAACGTATGAAATTGTTAAATTTTGTGTAGAGAGAAATGTTCCATTGATTTATGCTGGGTCATCATCTAAACATAGTGGTAGATTCAAAAATCCATATACATTCTCAAAAGATTTGGGAGAGGATATTATTACATTGTATCAGAAACATTTTGGATTAAATGCAACTATCACAAGATTCTATAATGTATATGGACCACACCAACTAACTGAAGGGGGATATACTACATTGATTGGTAGATGGATTCATAATATTGAAAATGGTATTCAATGTGAGATTTATGGTGATGGTGAGCAAAGAAGAGATTTTACTCACGTTGATGATATTGTAAGTGCATTAACGATGATAATGTATCAGAAAGAATATGGGCATGAGTTTGAACTTGGTAGAGGTAACAACCATTCTGTGAACGAAATTGCAGATATGTTTGGTATTACTCCTATATATAAAGATGAAAAACCAGGTGAGGCGAGAGAAACCCTAAACACCGATGATACTGCGTTTGATGTGTTGGGGTGGGTTGCAACCACAAACATAGAAGATTATATAAACGAGTTATGAAAAACGTAGTATTTATACCAAATGTTGATTTAGGAAATGGTCGTAGTACACCATATCACTACTCAGTAAAGAGTTGGAAGAAATGGTGTGATATGAATGGTGTTGAGTTCATCGAATGGACTGAACCAATTACCGATGTATCTCATTTTAAGATAACCCTTCAGAGATATTGGGTACATGATATATTAGAACATAATGGTATTGATTATGACCAGGTTTTAATTGTAGATGCAGATACTATTATTCACCCAAATACACCTAACTTTTTTAATGAAACAAATGGTAAGTTTGGGGTGGTTCTAAATAATGGATGTTATGAATGGACTACCAGAAGTATTAAGAATTGGGGAAACGCATTATTTAAGGAACAACCCAAATTGAATACTTGGGAATATTTCAATGGTGGGTTTCAAATCACAAATAAATCACATATACCATTTTACAAAGAGGTTCAGAAATATTATTGGGATAATATCGAAACTATCAATATGTGGAATGATAGAATCAAAGCAGGTACTGACCAAACAATTATTAACTATCTTACAAAACTACATAAGATTGATGTAACTTATATGAGTGAGTGTTACAACCTACAAGATTTATTTAGAAAGAATCTATTACACATTCCAAATCACTCATGGTTTAATGATGAATTAAGATTTTTAGATGCGGGATGGATATACCATTTCAACGCAATACCAAATAATTCAAGAGATGTATCTTATTGGATGGAACGAACATATAAAGAACTTTATGATTAATATGAAAAAATACGAAGTACACCCAACTGCTAAAATTGGGGACAATGTGATTATTGAGTGTGATACGTTTGTATTAGGAGCAAACTCAGTAATTAAAAATGGATGTAAAATCACTTGTACATCATTTGAGGCTGAAGAAGGCCTCTATATGTGTGAAGGTGTAGAAGTTGGTAGAGGTGGGTGTTATGGCCCAAATTCCAAAGTTAAGATTGGTAAAAATGTAGGTATCTTTGAGAGAACTATAATCAATCCATCGGATACAGTAACTATTGGGGATAATGTAGGAATTGGTGGTGAGGTGATGATATGGACACATGGTGCGTGGTTGGATATCACCAAAGGATTTCCTGCAGATTTTGGGCCAGTAACAATTGGTAATAATGTTTGGTTACCTGCACGATGTATTGTTTTACCAAATGTTACTATTGGTTCTAATACCGTAATTGGTATTGGTTCAACATTAAACAGAAGTATTCCTGAAGGTAGTTTGGCTGCAGGTAGTCCATGTAAGGTTATCAAAGAAAACTATTATCCACAAAATGTTAGTGATGAGAGAAAATCAGAATTAGTAAACGATATATTATCTGATTGGGAAACTTTGATTGCATGGAAGGGTGATTATTCTTTTGATGTTTCATATGATAGTTCTACATATGATATTACATTGAAACAATCAGATGGATTGACAACATATAATATCATTGATAAAACAATTATTGGATATTCAAATAATTTATCAGAAGATTTGAGAGATTATTTGAGAAGAAGAGGGATTAAAATATTTACAAAGAATGAGTTTAAATCAATATGAAGTTTTTAGAATTTGATAGAGTATTATGTTTGGCACCACATCCTGATGATGTAGAGTATAGTTTGGGTGGTACAATAATTAAGTACAAAGATACCCATTTTGATGTGTTATGTTTAACACAAGGTGGTGATTGTGATTCAACTACTGACGCTAATCGACTTAATGAAGTAAAATTAAGTTGGGAAGTATCAAACTCAAAGAACCATACTTTGTTTTTTACACCACATCGGTTTCTAAAAGATTTAGGAACTGATGAGTGGATTGGATACATTGAAAAACACTTCACTAATCTAACCGATTATGATGCAATCATTACACCATCTGAAAATGATAGTCATTTTGAACATAAGATTGTATCTTCCTTTGGATGGCCGTTGAGTAGGATTAAATCAATATCCTTAATTGAGTATTGTTCACCAAGCACTTTGGGTGATTGGATTCCAAACGTATTCGTTGATATCGGTAATCAATATGATACAAAGTTGAATATGTTAAAACAATTTAAATCTCAATTACATCGACCATATTTTGATGAAGAGGTTATTAGAGGATTCCATACACATTTTCAGAGTTCCAAAAAAGGGATTCCGTTAGTAGAACAATTTAACCTAAAACAATTATTTTTAAAATGAGAGTAGCATTTTTTAGTGAAGCAGGATACGTTGGTAAAGTGCCACGAAACAACCCTAATATGAGAACCGATATGGCGTGGGTTTGTGCATTGGATGCCACTCACATTCCAGTTACAAAAATAGATTCATTTGATGGTGAGTTTGATTTGGGGATTTTAATCATACCTAAAAATAAAGAACATCTATTTAACTTTCCACTTGTAGAACATATGCGTAGATTATGTAAGAAGATATCTACTATGCAGGAAAGTACATATTGGTATTGGCAGGATGGTTCTATTCAGGCTCAGTTGTGGTATCATTCAGTACTACAAAGTATGGATATAATCTTCTGTCATAATGATATGGATTTAAGATACTACAAAGGAATTACAGATGTTAGATGTGAGTTATTACCATCTTTAATGATAACTGATTATGTAAAAGAGTATGATGGAGAACGTAAAGGTGTTGCAGTTGGTGGCAATTGGGTATCCGCATATAGAGGATTTGATTCTTATTTAATTGGTAAAATATTAGATGATAATATAAGTGCAATAACTACTGGTAGAATGAAACCAGATGAGAGGTTATTAGATATAAATCACTTACCATGGATGACGTGGATAGAGTGGATATATGAATTATCTAAACACAAATATGGGGTACAATTAGGAACTGCAGCAGCAGGAACTTTTAATCTAAATTGTGCATACTTAGGAATTCCATGCATATCATATGATACGATAAACACCCAAAAATACTTACATCCATTATTGAGTGTATCTGATGGTGATATTGAAGGTGCACGAAAACTTGCAACCAAATTGGCAAACGATGAAGGATTCTACAAAGAATGTTCACTTTCAGCAAAAGAAAACTATAAGAACTTGTATACAGAAGAATCGTTTTTGAAACATATAAAAGAAATAGTAACCGATGAATTATAAAGAAGAAAGACCGTGGGGTGATTTTGAAAACCTCTTAGATAATGATAAGTGTAAGGTCAAAAGAATTGTAATCAAACCTGGTCAGGCGCCAAGTTATCAATACCACTTTAAAAGGTCTGAAGTTTGGATTTTAGTAGAGGGTAGTGGTGAGTTAAAACTTAATGATGAACTACACAATGTAACTGCAGGAGATGTATTACAAATTCCAGTTGAAGCAAAACATCAAATGAAAAATACAGGTGATACTGATTTAGTATTTATTGAAGTTCAGTTAGGTTCTTACTTTGGTGAAGATGATATTGTTAGATTAGAGGATAACTATGGTAGAGTATAAGGTACTGATAACAACAAGTGGTATTGGTAGTAGGTTGGGTAAACTCACCAACTATACAAATAAATGTTTAGTTAGGGTGGGTGATATTCCTGCGATTTCTCATATAATAGAAAGTTATCCAATAGAAACTAAGTTTGTAATTACATTAGGTTACTATGGTGATTATGTAAGACAGTTTTTAGAACTGACTTATAATGATAGGAATTTTACATTTGTGAATGTAGATAAGTATGAGGGAGATGGTAGTAGTTTGGGATATTCAATACTGGCTGCTAAATCAGAACTACAATGTCCATTCATATTTCATGCAAGTGATACGATACTTCCAAATTTAGAAATACCCAATACAAATTCGAATTGGTGTGTTGGTGCATACAAAAAGGAAACATCTCAATACAGAACCTTAAAGATAAGTAATGGGTATGTAGATACTATCAATGAGAAAGGTGAAATCAACTTTGATTATCCATATGTTGGTGTATGTGGTATTAACGATTATAATCTATTTTGGGAATGTTTAGAAAAATTAGATAATCATTATGGGTTATCAGATGTACACGTAATCAACAAAATGTTAAACCACAATACTGAGTTCAAATTTTATGAAGCAAAACTTTGGTTAGATATTGGAAATACGAATGAACTTAATAATGCGAGAAATCACTTTGGCCAAACAATTGATGTGTTAGATAAAGAGAATGAATCTATTTTCTTCTTTGAAGATTTTGTGGTAAAGTTTTTCTCAGATACTAAAGTTAACCAAAATAGAGTAAAAAGGGCTGAATTATTAAATGGATTAGTTCCTACTATTTTGGGTAGCACAGAAAACTTTTACAAATACAAAAAGGCAGATGGTAATCTATTTTCAAAATCAGTAAATACAAAAACATTTTCTGAATTTTTAGATTGGGCTCATAGTGAGTTATGGATGCCTTCAATTAAATCAACAGGTGATGTTGATTTTAATAATTTATGTTGGGAGTTTTACATCAATAAAACTACGAAACGAATTAATCAGTATTTAGATGGTAAACCTGATACTGTACAAATTATCAATGGGGTTGAAGTTCCACCGATATTTGATATTGTAGAATCCTTAGATAAGGAATGGTTAAGCGATGGGATACCATCTCAGTTTCATGGGGATTTTATTCTTGATAATATTATAGAAACTAATAATGGGTATACATTAATAGATTGGAGACAAGATTTTGGTGGTGATTTGGAAGTTGGTGATATCTACTATGATTTGGCTAAGTTAAATCACAATTTAGTAGTAAATCACGAAATAGTTTCTAATGGGTACTTTAGTTCAGATGTAAGTAATTGCTATATACTATGTAATTCAAAATTAGTAGAATGTACCAATATATTACATAACTTTATAAAAGATGAAGGATACGATTTAAAAAAGGTAAAAACACTAACTGGTCTAATATGGATTAATATGGCACCTTTACACGAATATCCATTTAATAAGTTTTTATTTAATTACGGAAAATATATATTAACAAAAGAATTACAATTATGATACGAAAACATACATTAAACGATTACGCAGGTATTATTGCAGAATTAGGATACCTAAACCAAGCCAAAACATTTGTAGAGATAGGAGTTAATAAAGGTGAAACCACAATTAGTCTATGTGAATCGGCAAAAGAAACTGGTGGACACGTTTATGGATTTGATATTTGGGAAACACATGGGTTATTAAAACAATATCAATCTAGAGGTTCAGAAAGTGGTGTACACAAATTACTTACAGAGGCTGGTTACGATAATTATACCTTAACTAAGGTAGATTCATTTTCTAAAGAATTTAAAGATGTTGTGAAAGAAACTGTTGGTGGTAAAATTGATATTGCGTTTATTGATGCGTGTCATTCATATAGGGGGTGTTTGGCTGATTTACAAGCGGTTTATCCATTACTTAGTGATATTGGTATAGTTGTATTTCACGATACTCAACGAATTGATGGCTGTCGTGAGTTTGTTTACGATTTGAGAACAAAATATTATGATGGTACATATGATATTTTTGATTTACCAGGTGGGTATCAAAATAGAATGATGGGTATTAGTTTTTTAATGAAAAGACCTTTTCCGAAACTACAAATACCAATCAATCAGATATGTGGTTCGTTATCATCTCCAGGAAAAATAGAGCAAATGGAAATGGATTGGTACAATAGTGAAATTAAAAAATCTAAAAACAATATTAATCTATTAGATGTAGATATTAATCAGTTAAATGAACAACCATTTCCTTCAGACCTAAGGCCCAAACGAAAATATTTAGATAAGTAATATTATGAGTAAAATAAAATATTTCGTAGGCCCGATGACAAAAAATGTTGTAGATACCATATTAGAGTTTTCAGAAGAAACTGATAATGTGATTGGATTTATACCATCCCGTAGGCAAGTAGAGTGGAATGGTGGATACGTCAACAATTGGACTACAAAACAATTCGCAGAATATGTAAATGGTAGACTCCCAATTAAAAGAGACCACTCAGGTCCTGGCCAGGGATATACTGATGATGATGGGTTTGAATCACTTAAAGAAGATTGCAAGTATTTAGATTACATTCATATAGACCCGTGGAAAAAATATCCAAAATATGATGATGGGTTAGATTGGACTGTAAAAATGATTGAGTTCTGTTATGAGTTAAATCCTAATATTCAGTATGAGATTGGAACTGAACAGGCCATTAGAGAGTTTGATGCAGATGAGTTAGATGACTTTGTTAATGATGTAAACAAAAGATTACCATTTCAGATATTCAAAAAAATAACACATTTGGTAATCCAAAGTGGAACATCTTTAAAAGGAAATGTAAATACGGGTGAGTATGATTCTGAAAGATTAACTGAGATGGTAGATGTTGCATCAAAATGGGGATTGATATCAAAAGAACACAATGGTGATTACATCCCCGTTGAATTAATTAAAGAAAAAATGTCATTAGGATTAGATTCCATAAATATCGCACCAGAATTTGGTTTAATTGAAACAATTTCGTATATTGAATCAAATATTGATATCGATAAGTTTTGGAAAATATGCTATGATTCAAAAAGATGGGTAAAGTGGGTAGATGATTCATTTGACCCTATCAACCAAAAAGAAGATTTGATTAAGATTTGTGGACATTACGTTTTATCACATCCAGATTTTATATCTATTAAACCAGATATTGATGATGTTATAAAACAAAATGTAAAGAAAAAGTTATATGAGTTATACAGATAAACGACCCCTTACTATTTTTTGTGATATTGATGGAACGTTGGTAAAGCATAGTAAACCAACCGATTCTCAAAAACCAACTCATACCTTAGAGTTGCTTGATGGTACTTTAGAAAAATTATTGGAGTGGGATAAGATGGGATACAATATAATACTAACAACTGGTAGGAAAGAAAGTTTACGTTCAGTTACAGAATTGCAGCTAAGTAAAGCCGGTATCATATATGACCAATTGATTATGGGTATTGGTGGTGGTAAACGATATCTGATTAATGATAGAAAACCATATGGTACTGAAGATTACGCAGTTGCAATTAATATCGATAGAAATGTAGGTATTAAAGATTTAGAATTATGAAAGTAGCATTGTGTTTTTATGGATTATTGGGTAGTGTAAAAGGAAAATCAGGTGATACTGAAAAAAGTTCATCTGATGTTTTGGATATTGCGTTTAATCATGTTAAAAAACACATATTAGATGTAAATGATATAGATATCTTTATACACTCTTGGGATGTGGATTTGAAAGAAGAGATAGTATCTTTATACAAACCAAAGGGTAGTAAGTTTGAACAAACCAAAACGTTTAAAATAGAACCACCACTAACAGATACTCGTAGAGTTCAGAACCATTATAGTAGATGGTACTCTTGTAGAGAGGTAATGAGATTAAAGAAAGCGTATGAGATTGAAAACAATTTCAAATATGATTTTGTAGCACTATCTCGACAAGATATTGCATGGCAAACTGATGTTGATTTTTCAAAGTTTGATACAAATTATTTTTATGTACCAAATTGGAGACAGCAATTTAATGGTGCACAAATGGGATGGCCACATGGTGCATACAATCGCTCTTTACAAGATATTTGGTGTTTCGGTAATTCAGATGATATGGATAGGTTTGTGGATATATATGAAAACATACAACAATACAGTATTGATAATCCAGACCTAATGGGTAATAAAGGTATATCAAATCACAGATTAATGTATCATCAATTAGTTCTTATGAAAATATTACCATTAAGATTAAAGTTTGCGTTCAATCACGATTTAGTAGAACGTTCTGATATGCCGTTAGTGAGGTATAAGTTTTTTGGAGATACAACATAAATTTGGATAATTTAAATATTATTCGTATATTAGTAGTTAAAATAGAAAAGTTTTATAATGAGTTTAAGTAAAAAAGATATATCGTTTATTCAACCTTCAAGAAATAACTTGAAGTATTTAAAGTGGTCTTATGATTCAATCAGAAAGAACGCAGGACCAAAACCACATATTTGTGTAGCAGATGATTTCTCAAATGATGGGACATGGGAATGGTGTCAAAAGATGATGGAGAAGGATAAAAAATTCCATGCAATCAGAAACGAAGGTCCGACAAGATTAGGTCATACAATCTTATATGATAGATTGATTAATGAAGTAGCACCAACAAAGATTGTAGGAATCTATCATGCTGATATGTACCTTTGTCCTGGTGCATTGGAATCTGTATTGGAACATATCAAACCATTGAGTGTGGTATCACTCACTCGAATTGAACCAGATTTACACCCACCAGGACCTGAGAAAGCACTTATTAAAAATGCGCCAACCGAACCTGAAGATTTTGATGAAAATTGGTTCTTAGATTATTTCAAAAATGAATATTTACCACAATCAAAAGGAAAAACTACTGAAGGTATCTTTGCACCCTGGTTCTTATTCAAAGAAGATTTTCAATCAATTGGTGGGCATGACCCATTATACGCACCACAATCAAAAGAAGATTCTGATATCTTTAACCGATTCCTTTTAAATGGGTACAAATTCATTCAGACGTGGGAAGGTGCCGTATTCCATTTAACTTGTAGGGGGTCACGATACAACCCAACAATTACCGAAGTTGGAAAAGAATCAGATGAGTGGTTAGCGCAAAACATTCGTTCGACTCGTAACTTTATCAGAAAGTGGGGACACTTCGTAAAACATGATGCTTATATGAAACCAATCGTACCACCAAAGTATGATATTCAGTTTAACATTGAAAATGGAAATGAGAAGTTATTGAATATGCTAGAGCCATGGTGTAGTAGAATTGTGATAGATTTGGATTCTGATAAAATCAAAGAATATATTGAGTTAGAACAACCAAATACTCAGTTTGATTTAACTAAAAGAATCAATGTAGATGTAGATTCTGATATTGAAATTAGTTTTGATGCAAATAAATTAACCCAATATTCATATAATACAATAACTGAGTTATCTATGATATTTGAGAACTCTGAAATTGAGGTTGGTGAGTTTGAATTAGATATATTTAGAGTGAATGTTAATAAGGTAAAAACTTACGAAAATTCATTGATTCATCTAAATTGATGTATTTATTGGTAATATGAGATACTACATTCTACTTCCAGATGATGATGGGAATGAAGATTATTCCACTAACATCTTAGGTGAAAGCTCTTTCAAAACGTTTTGGGCGGAGCATGGTTTTGAAATATTCGAACGAATGGTTCACAAATATCCAGATACCTTAGAACACATTATCATTAAAGATGAAAAGGGTAAAGATTATACACCCGAAGAATTTCTAAAACAAATCAGCAAATTAGTAATTAAAAGGATGGACTAATGTCAAAAGTTAGACTTAATCACATTGATTGGAAAAATTATGATGAATTGGATGAGTTATATGATGATTCAATGGAACTAATTCAAAACAAAAAAAGAAAAAATGGTAAATTTAAAGAAAACGAAAATGATAGAGACTTTCACCAACCACAATGGGTGTCTACCCGAAGGGGAGAGGGTGATAGTTATATCAGTAAACGAAGAAAAGCAAGAAGTTAAGGTTACAGACCCATTCGATAGGGAATGGATTGTACCAATTTCGTATGTTAAACTAAATTAATACATATTTATATCCAAAGAACTTACGGAGTAACTAATGCCCGCTAAATCTAAAGCTCAACAAAAATATATGGGGTTGGCATATGCACTTAAAAAAGGTGATGTTAAACCTTCAGATGTATCTAAAGATATTAGAGATACAGCTAAAGGAATGACAAAATCAGATTTAAAAAAATACGCATCAACCAAACATAAGGGATTACCAAACAAAGTTGAGATGGAGTTGGAAGCATTAATTAAAAAAATCGATGAGGAATGGTCGGATAAATACAAAAGAAGTATAGATTGTAATAATCCAAAAGGGTTTTCTCAGAGAGCACATTGTCAAGGAAAACGTAAGTAACGAAATGGAGTTAAAATATGTTATTAAGAGTTGGTTCGCGTGGAACTGAAGTAAAAGAATTACAGGAGTTTCTTGAAATTGGCGCAGATGGCATCTTCGGTAAAGGTACTGAAAAAGCAGTTAAAGAGTGGCAATCTAAAAATGGATTGGCCGCTGATGGTATTGTGGGCCCTGCCACTTGGGATGCTATGGGTCTTGCTACTACTGATAATTCGGAAAAGGTTTACACAACGGAAAACGGATTAATCGTAAATAGACACTTCCTTCCACCTGGTGAGTACAAATCAGGTCCAACAAATAAAGAGTACGTTTTCCTACACCATACTGCCGGATGGCACAATCCATATAATTGTATAGACCAATGGGGTAGAGATTCAAGAGGTGCAGTTGCAACTGAATTCGTATTAGGTGGTCAATCAGTAAAAGGTAACGATACCAAATATGATGGTGAAATGGTACAAGCATTTCCAGAAGGTGGTTACGGATGGCACTTAGGAAAGAATGGTTCACAACATATGCATACCCATTCAGTAGCAATTGAAGTGTGTAATTTTGGTTATGTTGTAAACGGAAAAACATATGCGGGAACTACCGTCGCAGATTCAGAACTGGTAGTACTTCCAAAAGAATTTAGAGGACACAAAGTATGGCATCGTTATTCAGATGCACAAATCGAAGCACTTAGAAAGTGGATACTTTGGATTGCTGAAAGAGATAATATCGATGTTCGTAAAGGATTGGTAGAAGAGATTAAGAAAAAAGGTGCAGATGGATTTGAGTGGAATGAAGATGCATACTATGGTAGAGTAAAAGGAATGTGGACACATACAAATACTCGTAAAGATAAAGTTGATATGTTCCCACAACCAGAACTCATCGATATGTTATTAGGGTTATAATGAAAGAATTAGAAGATATTTTTAATACAAAAGAGTTTAAATCATTATCTTGGAGAAAGAGAATACTGATTAGGTTGAAGGTTGCTTTAATCCAAACTTTTAATTATGGAATGTAATAAGATGGAAATGATACAATCGAAAGTAACCCAATTTATAATGGGGGTATCCGCACTTTGTGGTTTTATGGGAAGTTATTTTATGGATTTAACCGCAAATAATACTGAACAATACCTCGCCATTATATGTGTAATGTTATTAGATGGGTTCTTTGGAATCATCGCAGGAATTAAAAGAGAGGGTTTTAAAACATATAAAGCACTCAGAGTTTTGAAAAACATTTTTGCGTGGGAATTGATTCTCACAGTCATACTATCAATTGAATTAGGATTTAAAGGAACTGGTTGGTTATCTGAAACCATATTAGCACCATTCTTAGTATTCCAATTGATTTCGGCTCTTAAAAATGCATCTATGGCAGGTTTCATTAAAAATGAATTACTTAATGAAATTTTAGATAGAATAGATAAACATAAAGGAGCTAGAAATGAAGGAACTTCTAAATAGTATTACTGATACACGTATGGTGTATCTTTTAATGTCAATCGTACTCTTATCAGGTTATTTTTTAGAATCTTGGGGAGTAGTAATCTTTGTAACATTTATGTTGAACGTTGGTGTTTGGACTGGGTTCTGTCCATCAAAATGGTTCTTCGCTAAATGTGGATTCAAAAAAGCAGATTTATAAGTGAAAGCATTGGATGGTATATCGTTAAACGCCAAAATATCATTAGGCGTTGCTGGAATGATTATGTTAACATTCTTTGCCGTTCAAACATGCATTGTATTTGGATTATGTGAACCAACCTTATTTCTTGCTAAATTTGGTTGGGGTTGTGTTGTATTCTTCATGCCACCATTCTTTAAAGTGGTAAGTGAGTTTATCAGCAATATAAAGATTAGGGAAGAAAAAGTAAACGCGCAGTTGGGTGGTATCAGTAGGTCGAATCTTGTTGTTACACTAACAATGGATGGGTACATCATTAAAGCAAATGATAACTTTTGTAAACTTGTCGGGTGTACAGAGGGTGATATGATTAAAAAACCACATTCTGCAATGGTTACTCCCGAATACGCTAAAAGTAAAGAATACTTAGAATTTTGGGAAACCCTACGAAGTGGAAAGAGTATAACTGGTGAGTTTGAGAGAGTTGCTAAGGATGGTTCAAAGAGATGGTTATATGGTAACTATACACCAATCAAAAACTCAAAGGGTGAGTACGATACAATACTTAAAATAGCAACTGATATTACTGCACAACATGATGCTGAAGAAATAGTTAACCAAAAGAACTCATACTTAGAACACGCCGCTAAGATTCTTAGACACGATATGCATAGTGGTATCAATACTTATATGCCAAGAGGGTTATCATCTCTTAGAAGAAGATTAAATGATGAAACAATCAAAGAGTTAAGAATTGAAGCACCACTCAAAATGTTAGATGAGGGATTAAAACATACTCAGAAGGTTTATGCTGGTGTAAAAGAGTTTACAAACTTAGTTAAAGAAAATGTTCAGTTGGATACCAAAGAAGTTGATTTAAAAGAAATTCTTAAAAATTATTTATCATCAACATCATACACAAAGCAGGTAGTAATTGATGATTTAATCACAATGGATGTAAACGAACCATTGTTTTGTACAGCCATTGATAATTTAATTCGTAACGGATTGAAGTATAATGATAGTGGTACGAAAACTGTTATGATATTTATGGAAGATGATAACACATTATGTGTACAAGATAATGGTAGAGGTATGACTCAAACAGAGTTTGAGAACTTATCAAAACCATACATAAGAAAGAAGGAGCAAAAAGAAAGTGGTTCTGGTTTAGGATTAAATATTTGTATTGCAATCCTAAAAGAACATGGTTTTAAAATAACAGCAGAAAAAAGTAACCCTGGAACAAAATTAAGGATAAAATTAAAATGAGCAATATGATTAACTCAATTTTATTAGTGGATGATGAGGATTTATTCCACTTGGTATTTGAAGATGCTTGTAGTATCTTAGATATAACTCTTTCATTAGAGGCACTTAACTCATCAGATGAGGCGGATAGAAAATTCAAAGAATGGTTTCCAGATGATATAAATCATGAAAGGCCCGAATGTGTATTCGTTGATTTGAACATCATTGGTTCATCATTTGATGGTATTGAACTTATTCGTAAAATTAATACTGATTATGGTAACGGATGTGTTATTGGTATTATATCATCATCAGATGATAATCAAGAGATTGAGAAAGCCAAAGCAGCTGGTGCTCAATTCTGGTTAGTAAAATCAGATGATATCGAACCAAGATTAGAAGAATTCAGAGAAGATTATGATGGGTATGTGAACAAAACAAACCCATTTAAAGTGTACAAATAAAATGATAAAGAAATTAGGACATATATTAACATATCATGATTCAGAACCAACTGAGGTTCTGCAGGGATTGATATGGTTTATATTTGCACCTGTTGTATTAGAAGCAGAGTTCTTTCCAAATCTATGGTATATTGGAGTTATTAGTGTGTTAATTGGTTATGGTACACTACACTCGGTGGTTTATAGTAGTTTAGAACGAAGAAGAGTGTTTGGGTATTTGTATGGTGGTATGGCAATACTATTTGTTCTTATACACTTTACAGCAGATGTTAATTGGACTCCTATGAATTGGGGGTGGGTTGTAATAGCAATTAGTGCATTAAGTAATATCAGAAGAATCACCCGAAAAATTGAATCAAAGAAAAGTGATATAGAGCAGCAAGATATCACTAAGATGTACAGAGAGGAATTGGAAGAGAAGATTGAAAAACTTCAAAAAGAAAATTTCAATATGAGATTAGAACAAATCAAATTGAAAGAGTTAATGAATGAAAAGTAAGTTATGGATGCAAGAAGATATGTAGAGATGAGTTACTAAAATTAGCTAAAGAAAAAAAGATATACTTAGAAGGTAATATCTTAAAAGTTTTAAAAGCTGAAAGTAATGATACTGAATTTATAGAATATTTAAAGACCTGTAAAAATAGAGATGTAGAATCTCGCAGAAAAAGATTGCAGGTAACTAAACAAGTTCAGAAACAAAATAAAGATTTAGAAGCAGCTGCTAAAGAAAACGTTAGAGTTAATAAGCAATTAGAAAAAGCCCTTAACGAAGCAATAGCATCAGCTGAACTTGCTACTAAATCTAAAGAAGAAGCGGTGAATGCGAAGGAAGAATCCGAGCGTTTAAGAATTAAAGCAGAACAAGCACAAGAACTTGCTGAAACCGACCTTTCACTACTACAAAAGAAAACACAAACTGAATTGATGGGTAATATTGTAAGAGTTGCTCTATGGGTTATTATGGGTGTTGGTGTAATCACAACGGCATTATATGTGTTCGTTTTACTACAAGGACATGATTCTAAAATCATAGAATCAACCTGGTCAAATCTATTTGGTATCTTATTAACCAATTCATTCAGTATTATTGGTACTATTATGGGTGTTAAACACGCAACTCAGAGTGATAAAAAATAATTCT
>Ga0209929_1000089_pt1 | contig 33586 bp, 47 predicted proteins | sample SalPon2_C_H2O_MG_2_FD_185731 | JGI IMG/M metagenome (GOLD analysis project Ga0209929, IMG submission 185731) | Salt pond water microbial communities from South San Francisco under conditions of wetland restoration - Salt Pond MetaG SF2_C_H2O_MG... ... | reverse complement strand
TTTTATCTTCAGTAGCTTTTTTAGATTCTTCTGAAGCTGCAACTTGCGCACCAATTAAATTATTGACCGCAGCTAATGGGTCGATTAATCCTGAAACACCAATTTTAAGGCGTTCCCATAGGCTAACATCAGGCGCAACTTTTCCTGTTAATTCATCTGCTGACTTTACGCCTAAAAATCCTAAAGCTGCTACTTGACCTAAAACAGGAAGCATAGTTTTTAGTTTTCCTAAAACCGCAGCGTCAGTTAAAAATACAATAGCACTAGATAAACCACCTATCGCTCTTGTTATAGTACCAATCGCAGCTACAATAAGTGGCGCAACTACAATAATTTCACCAAGCCTTATATATGTTTTTTGAGTGTCCTCATCTAATTTTTGAAAATCCTCAAATAAACCTTTTATACTCTCTGAAAGGTCTTGAATATGTGGTAATAAAGCCTCTAAAATTACACCCCCTACATCGGTAAGTGAATTTTGAACGCCTGTAAGTGATTTACGAAGTTTAAATTCTGCGCTTTCCTGTAACGTACCGAATGCTTTTTCAGTAGCACCGGCACTATCGGTCATGCTGTCAAATATGGCGCGTGTAGTATCTACGTTTGCACCAAGCAAGTCCATAATACCCGAAAGCGCACGAACATTTCCGAATACTTTTTGTGCAGCATCATCATTGCCTTCAAAGTTACTTTTAAGCGTTTCAAGAGCAGCTAAAAGACCTTCTTCTTTAATTTGCCTTCTTAACCCTTCTGTACTTAATCCCATTTCAGCAAGCGTATCGCTCGCTTCTTTGGTTGGTTTTAGAAGTGAAGTTAAAATACCTCGTATTTGTGTAGCAGCTTCAGCAGCATTTGTACCGGTACGTGAAAGCGCAGCAAAGGCAGCACCTACTTCGTCAAAGCGCACACCCATAGAACTTGCTACTGGTAGTACGCGACCCATTGAGCCAGCTAATTCGCTTGCTTCTAATTTACCTTCACGAACTGCACTAACCATAACGTCAGTTGCATCGGAAGCCGAAAGCACTTCAGAACCGTAAGCGTTCATCGCAGAAGTTGCAAGGTCAGCTACGGTTTTAGTATCACCTAAACCTACCGCAGCAGCTTTCATAGAAGCCTCTAAAACTTCCATAGCTTCAGAACCACGTAGTCCAGCAGAAGTAATAAAGAATAATGCTTCGGCAGCCTCGTTAGAACTAACGCCAATATCAGTGGACATCGTTTTAACGCGTTCGCCCATTGCATCAACTTCATCGCCAGCAACACCAACTAATGATTTTATTTGGGTCATTGACTTGTCAAAGGTTGCAGCCATCTTAACAGCAGCACCCCCAGCAATAGCCAACGGTATAGAAATAGAGCGCATCTGACTCGCAACACCTTGCATTTTTGAGCCAAACGCGGTTAGTCGAGCAGAAGCGGTTTTTAATGAAGAATTTAACTGGGTAGCATCACCTTTGAGTACTACCCGCAATAAGCTATCCGCCATAAAAGATAATTTAATTCAAAAATACAAAAATTAAGACTTTGCCCTTTCTTGTAAGGCAGCGTCCGCTCTTGCTTTGAATTTCTCGTATTGTTCGGGCGTTGATTTAGGTTTCCCACGTTCGGTATATACGTCTTGTGGTAGCGGGAATAATTGCTCAGGGCGAACCATCTTAGCTTTTTTATCTACGTTTACATTGATAAGCATAGAAGCTAAAAAACGTGTTTGTTCCCAACTGACGTTTAGCTTAATCATGTGCGCCTCGCCTAATAGTTGGTTTTCTTTCCACGTGTTACCCCAAAACTTTTCAGGGTCTATGCCGACCTGTCCAATATAGAAGTCTAAAAGGGTTTCCCAGTCAAGTCGGCTGTTTACTTTCCCTCATTCTTGGTAGAGCGTTTTACGTTACGCTCAATACCCATATTAAGTTCATTACCTAATATGCGACTTTCAAGCATAGCGTTGATAATATCATTCAGTAGTTCTGCTTCTAAATCCTCAAGCCAAGAACCAACTGTAAACTCGTTATAGTCAGGCTCATTGCCTTGCTCTTGGTCTTGTGCTAAAAGCGCAGAATAAATTAGGGCGCGTATTGCTTTAAGGCTTAAACCGCCTTCAAATATCTTACCAACTCCCTCAAGACTAACGCCCATAAGGTCAGTAAAGTTTGCCCAAAAATTCATTGAAAAGTGCATGGTACGGTTCTTACCGCCCAGCTTTGTGGTGTAATACCCTCGTTTTCTGTTTGCCATTGTATTATTGTTTGCCTAAAATTAACACAAATAGGGGTAATTAAACCCCTATCCGCATTAAAAATATAAAGTTGCTTTTATTAAGCGTTGGTAGCTTTGGTAATTGCACCTGTAACGGTAATTGAACCGCTGTAAGATACTGGTGCTTCCATATCAGCAGAAACTTCTACGCTGTCAATGAAGCCTGTTCCTGTGTAAACTGAATCACCTGTTTCGGCAGTTCCGAAAACAAATGAAATCGCTGTACGGTTGATAATGTAGTCTGCAAGTTCTTCAGCGTTAGTAGTGTCATCATAGGCAACTAATCCATCAAAAGAAATAGTAGCACCACGAACACCGCTAATAAATTCAGCCCAACCGCTGCTATCTTTAGTAGTAGCTTCAGGCAAATCGTGTGAAAAACTCATTGAGCAGCTTGTAGTGTGCCCAATAGTTACTTCGCTTCCTGAAGAACCTACTGCGAGAACAAGGTCAGTTCCGTTAAATACTCCTGTTGTAGCCATCTATATAGATTTTATTTGTGTTTAAATTTTATTCAAATATACAAAAGAAAAAATTATGTGTTTTGCCACAACGTAGCCAGTAAATTCCACTGCTCGAAGATATTATTCCAAACGCGTTGGTCAGGATAAATAAGGTCAAATTCAGGGCGCGTAAACGGTCTTGTGTTGTGTAGCGTAAAATCTACATTGAAAGTTGTTATGCTTTCGTATTCTGCTGTTTCTGTTACGTTATCTACGAACGCAGTACCGCCAAGCACTAAATCGCCACCACCAAAGTCTTTGAAATAAACAGTTACAACTTGCCCAGTAAGTATATATCCAGCAAGCTGCTCAAAGTTTAAAGTATCGGAATAGTCGGTTAGACCCGCAACTGCAATACGCCCACTACGAAGCCCTTGCATAAATTCCAGCCAACCTCCTGAAGCCTTGGTAGAACTGTTTGCTAAATCAACCTCTAAACTAAACGTGCTGTCTTTGCTATGACCAATTACAGTGCCATCAACTTCAATAAGTATATCAGACGACTGTAAAAGTGCCATTACCCTTCAACTACTTCAGCTTCTTCTACAATAGGCTCAAATGACCCATCTTCAAGGTTTATAGAAATTTTACCGTGCAAGTCCTCAAGTTCCGTTTTTAGCTTTTGTTGTTCGTCTTGAATTTGCGCACCAGCGTGCAATAAACCGTGCTTCTGCATTTCTAAAACGCCAAGGTCGTGCTTAATAGCATTTAACTTTTGAACTTGCTCTTGTAGCTTTTCTAAATGTTCCTTTGAAATTTTGTTTGCCATAATAAAATAATTTTAACAAATATAGTTAATTAAGCTGTCGGTTCTTCAGCTGGCTCTTCAGAAGCTGGTTCTTCAATAACAGGCTCAAGCGTTTCAGGGATAGTCAAGCGCACCTGTGTTGGCGTAACTTTTTCTGCCATTCGTGCATTTAAACTTGACTGTGTAGCTTCTAAGTCAATTAATGGTTTAATCCATTCAACAACATCAGCCTGTACTAATTGGTCTGCTGGTACGAATACTTCAGGTTGTGGTGCTGGTAACATAACAGCATCATTTCTGCTAACCATAACTCCATCAGCGTTGGTTGCAATTTGCGTGTAGTGTACTCGTGTAATCACGTTGCTAAGACCATCTAAGCTAACCTTAGCGTCTACTGCGTTAATTCTAAAAGTGTAAGTGTTCATGTTTATAATTAAAATTTAAGTTATACGTCTAATACTTCAATACCTATACCCATTTCCATTATGGCAGTACTTGAAAAGAAATAATCGTTATCTAATCTTATGCGAAAATAATCATTATCTGAAGTTGAAGGGGTAAATGCAAAACTAACTGTTGCGCCACTTGTTGAAAATGTTACTGCCTTAATAGTCCAAGGTCCACTTGAACTACTAGCTTGTTCTAAAAATATATTGCCTGAAAAGTTACCTGAAATAGTGTAATCGTGCAAAACATAAATTCTTACTTGGTAATCCGTAGAAAGGGGTGAATACCCATAGTGATAGGTGTTAATTAACTTCCAAATACTACTCGCCTCAGAACCAGCAGCTACGCTATCATTAAACTTTTTGTAATTGTTAAACGAACTATCTAAATCTCCAGTTGCACTTGAAATACCATACGCGCCGCTAATATGATTAAACCTATCTACTTGGTTGTTCTCAAAATCAACAAACGAATCAGGAGTTGTCCTACCCCTCGTCAAATTTATAGCCCTAAAAGATATATCGCTATTGGTAGTCGTATAGGTATTAGTAAAATAATCCTTAATAAACTTTAGCGATAAAGGTCTTTCTATTGCCATTAGAACAAGCCTTTTAAGTTATTAATTTCAGCCTTCAAATCTTCAATCTGCTCTTGTTGTTCTTTTACTGTTTCAATAAGCAGCCCAATCAAACCATTGTACTCAACTGTTAAATATGGTTCTTCACTTGTAATAGAACCTTCTCGTTTTTGTACTGCTTCAGGAAGTATCTTCTCAACCTCTTGCGCTATAACACCAGCAGAAGATTTACCATTGTGTTTCCAGTCAAATGTATAACCATTGATTTGCTTTATCTTATCAATAGGCGAATCAATCAGTTTAACATTCTCCTTTTTGTTTGCGTCTGAAATTGTAGTAGAAGTGTAGCCAATAATATCGCCAGTACACTCAAGATAATTGTTTGTCTTATCTACCCTTACAGTATCAGCAATATCAACATAGTCAACAGCACCTTCAACACAATCAATCATTTCAACGCCACCTGCAAACATTCTTACTCTATCACCAGTGAATCGGATATAGGTGTTGGTATCACCATTGTGATATAAATATTGACCTAAAAATAAATTTTCAGTAAATCTTCCATTTCCAGTTACGTCTAAAGCATGGCTTGGTGTAGAATCGTTAATACCCACATTATTGGAAGCATCAACAGTAATAGTTCTGTTTGACCCATTTGTTATAACGGTAAATAATCCATCAGATTGTAGCGTTAATTCATCGCCAATATCAGCGTACTGCACATACGCTTTTTCAGTAGTTGATTGATAAAAACCTAATTTAGGGCTACCAACTGAACTGCCGCCAATTTTAATATTTGAATCGGCTTGAATAGTTCCATCTACGTCTAATTTTTCAGTAGGCGATTTACCAATACCTACATTACAAAGTTCAATTAAGAAGTCGTTACCGTTTACATTGTAAAAACTAAAATCACCATTTGAATAGTGGTACTGCCTCCATTGTACTGCGCCTGAAGCTTGCCATTCAAGACCAACCGCAGTAGATGCGCCTCTATTTAAAATAAATTCGTATGATGAAACATCAAACGTAATATCTGTATTAAAGGTTACTGGGTCGTAAAAGAAAACAGTACTGTTAGCGTTTAAACGCCCATTTATTTCTACTACTTGGCTATTGTTAATTTGTATAGCGGTTACCCCTCCAGTTACAAGAGAAATATAATCGTCTACATAAGTCGCGCCAATACCAAATACAATACCTGCTGGACCTGTTCCTGTTTCAGGTTCATTGATTATACCCTTGCACATAATATAACCATCAGCAGACAGCTTAGAACTTCCTGACAAGTAAGCTGAATCAGCACTAGAGCCTAGCTGTATTTTACCACTTGTGATTATATTTCCACTCGTGTTTATTTCACCACTATTACCAGTTGGCGAAGTATTACCCAAAGAAAGTTGGTGAATGTAACTACCAGCAGTACCAGCAGCTTCAAGCTGCCCTTCAATGTAACAATCGTTACCATCAGGCGTTATCTTGCTTGCGCCCGTTCCACCTACATAAAAATCATTAAGAGCAATAGTGTCGCCATTAGCACGAACCTGAAACGAACTTCCAGCGTTAGTATAAAAATCGTGATAACCTCCAGTTGTTTGATTGTTATAGGTTATATCTTCATTTAAACTACTTGCAAACCCTATATATCCAACTCTATTGGTATCACTTCCTCTATAAAATTCTAAATACGCATTTACCTGTTCGTCAATTGTTGCATTGTTATCTGAAAGACGAATAACTGTTGGCCCGTTAGGCGTTGTAATATGTAATGGGCGTTGTGGGTTTGTTTCTTGAATACCTATGCTTCCTCCTGCGGTTGAAGTAAATCTTACCACTTCTGAATCAGCTACATAAAAAAGCATATCGTTTACGCTGTGGTCATAGGTTATACGGCCCACATTAACATCAACAGAATCACCAAATTGGATTTGACTAAATTCGTCAGTAGAACTTACTATCCTAACAACTACATTACCCGAACCTTCAACATGAAGGTTTGAAGAAAATGATTCTGTTCCAATACCTACGCGACCATCAGAATCAATCATCATTTTTGTATCGCCATCTATATCAAAAGTCATTTTAGTGTCTGCATGACTATTTGAAGGGTCTGCGTGTAATACTAAGTTTTGATTCTTTTTTAGGTGGTCAGGGTTGGTTGTATCAATAAAAAATTCTCTTGAAGCAGCACCACTTACTTTAAAAAGAGTGCCTGTTCCACCTATTTCAAGTTTAGCAGAAGGGCTGCTCGTACCTACGCCTATATATCCAGTTGCAGATTCAATACGCATCCTTTCTACTGCTGTAACATCATTTGTGGCTGTACTTGTACCAAAAATTAATCCAGCATCTGAATTTGTATGACCTGTTCCTGACCTTGTGTGTATGGCTCTTACATAAGCAGAAACATTTGGGCCACTAAAATTAGTTCTATCAGTATAAAACTCAACACCACCATAATAATCTTCAGCATCATTTGAACTTGTTGAATTGTAATTAAGGCGTAATGTAGCATCATTTAATTTGGATATTTCAATAGGTTTATTTGGCGTTTCTGTTCCTACCCCTAAATATCCATTTACATCAAACGTAGTAAGCACATTGGTTAAGCTGTCTTGTAGCGTTAAAATAGGGTCTGAACCACCACCATTTCTAACAGTCCAAGTTTCTCCTGAATTGGTTGTGATTAACTGCGCACCAGCATCTGAAGCAATACTTTCGCCATTGCCTATAATTAAAGAGCCGCTAAAATCAATATTTCCAAATACTTGTATTCCTGTACTTGTAGTAGCTAATCGTGCATCACCTTCCCAATATAATATTACTGTTTGGTAATCGTATTGAAGCTGTAAATTCCAATTCCAATCTGTGCCTTGTAAATCCCCTACTGCTGTTGAAACATCAGATACCAAGAATTGCCTCAGACCAAGTGACTGCGACCATTCATCGTGTAAAACATAGCCAGCTTCTGTGGTTTCTTCAATACCACTTGGATTATCGTAATGACCCACACGAATGTTAAAGTTTCCACCACCATCGTTATAAGTAATCCAGTGTTTTCCACCCTCAAAAGCAAGTGAATCGTTTGCCTCTAAATAAAGTGTTTGATTAATAGTTACGCTACCATCGCTTCCATCAATGCGTATTCTGTCTGCGCCTGTACCACCTGAATCATCTGTTCTAAATACAATATCACCAGCAGAATTAAATAAGTGCAAGGCGTCTGCATCAAAAGCGTTACCAGAGTTGTATGCTATCAAGCCCTTTTCGTATGTGCTTGCATCGCCAACGAATCTTAAAACACCAAAGGTTGTGCTGGTTGTATCTTCTATGCGTATTTCAGCACCGTCGCCGTCTTTTACGTGTAGTTTAGAAGAAGCGTTTGCGGTAGTTCCAATACCCAAATTACCATTATCATCAAGACGCATTTTTTCGTCGCCATCAATCTCAAAAATAAATCTACTTATGCTTCTGATATTATTTCTGTCAACCCTAAAAAGCATCCCACCTCCATTGTGTAGTATGTCTGCAATACTACCATCTGTTGTATCCTCAAAGGTAATTATAGGTGCTACTTCAGCTAAATGTAATATAGTATCAGGACTGCTCGTTCCAATACCTACATTACCCCCCTCTTCAATGTACATCCCAATATTAAAGGCAAATGTATCACCAGCTGTTCCAATAGGGGCAGTCTGGAATGAAATGTTACCGTTGTTAAATATTATTCTATTAGAGGCGCCGTCGTTTATATAAACATAACTTGAGCCGTTCCAATATGTATTAGCACCTATTTGAAAATCATCATCACCAGTTTTAGTAGACCAAATAGCACCTGAACCGCCAATATGTAGTGCAGAATAATTAGAATCCCACCCAGTTGGTATATTGGCATTTATACCTACATTACCGCTTGCACTAACAACTAAAGCGTTGTTTTCTGCGTTAGTAGCAAAAACATGGTCTCCTCCAGTTGTTTGGTTATTATACGTTATATTTTCATTTGCAGCTGAACCAAAGCCTATGTAGCCAACCCTATTTGTGTTATCGCCTCTATAAAATTCTAAATAAGCGTTTACTTCTTCGTCAATCGTTGCGCCAGCATCTGAAAGGCGCATAACGGTCGGTCCATCAGGCGTTGAAAGATGAAGTATTCTTTGTGGGTTTGTCGTTCCAATACCTAATTCTCCAGTAGTGTCAAGACGCATAACTTCCGACCCATCTATTTCAAACTGAATGGTAGATGAATTAGCTACATTATCAGGGTCTACCTGTATTAAGAAGTCTGTATTGACGTTTGTTAAATCAACCCTACCACCAGAAGGCGAAGGTGAAGTATCAATTAGGCTAATAGATGGGCTAAGGTTTTCAATTATTAAATTGTCTGAAGTAGTACCACTACCACCAGAACTAGTAACTAATCCAGTACGAACGAATATTGTACCTACCGTAGCACTTACATTAATTACAATAGCTATTTCAAAAACCAAACTTGGACTTGTTGGCGCAGTTGTAGTAAAAGCACCAGCAGTTGTGTCAGAAACATAAAGCGTATCTCCTTCTGAATAAGCTGAAGTATCTAAACCTCGTATTTTACCAAACGTAGTAACCTTTCCGTCTTCACCATTAGGTATATCTTCAGTTGTAATACCTAAAAAATACTTACCATCAATACTACCATCAGCAATAAAAGGCGCAACGGTTAAGCGACTACTTGAACCAAGCGTACCCGTTACATAAACAGGCGTTCCATCAGGAATACCAGCACCCGATTGGTTTTTAACGTGTACGTGTATTTCTTGACCTACTTGTAGGGTAGCACCGTTTTGTATAATATCAACGGTTTCTTCGTCTGTATTCCACGAAAGCGTACCTTGCGTTCCTGTACCGCCTAAGAATTGTAAAGTAGTGGTATCAATATCAGTAGCCTTTAAGCTACCGTTTATGGTTACCGTATAATTTAGGTCAGGCGTAACACCAATACCCATCTTAGTGGTTGATAACCATATTGGCGCATCAGTACCGCGCCCATCGGAAAGTCTTTTAGCAGTTGAAGTTAGCGTATTGTTATCGCCAACTTTTATTATTGCATCGTAAGTATCTTGAACCTGTTTGCCGAATAAATCTACGCCCATTAAAAATGATTTTACTACAAATTTAATAAAAGGCAGCTAACGGCTACTTTTTAGTGTCTTGGCTTGTGCCGAAATAGTAGGCGAATAAATTTGAAACAACTACGCCTTCAATCATACCCATAAGGTGGACAAAAAGGTCATTGTCTAAAACCGTAGGTACATAGACCGTAGCATAAACCACAAAGGCAAAAGAACCAAGCCCAACAAGACCTGTTAAAAGCATTAAATAATCGCGCTTACCAGCTTGCGCAACACCCACTTCACGCTTACGCGCACTATCACGGTCTTGCATAGCTATTTCAATGCGTTTTAACGCACGTTCTTTTTCTTCCTTAGTTAGTTCCTCATCTGTATCAATAAGTTCCTTTAAAACGCCTAAAACGCCGTTATCAGGTAATACATCGCCTACTTTGTTAAATAAACGCCCTATTGTGGTTTCGCTAAATGGTTTTCTTTTCTTTTCCATATCAATAAGTCCAAATTACGTTAGCTGGTTTGTCAGGGTCGTTATCTACGTGAATAAAAGTATTGGCAATTCCTACGCGATTGAATCCAGCTTGTAAAAGAGAATCTATTATTTTATATCTATCGCCAGAAGAATTAACTGCTATATCCGCAGCGCAGCCCTTTAAGTGCGAACTGTTAGGGCTTACTTTATAACCTTCTTTTTTAAGGCGGTAAATATCAGCTTCAACACGAAAGCCTGACGTAATATGAAAAGGAATGTTTGCTATATGCCTTGCGTTGTTTAGCATATACAAAAAGCCCTTATCCATAAGCTGCCCGCTACCCTCTTGTAATGGGCTGTCAAACTCGTAATATTGAAAGTAGTTATTCATTTACCAATTCTCTTAATCGTTGTATATCTTTGCGTACTCTTTCGCGCTCTAATTTAAAATCTATTACTTCGGCTTCTAATACTCGAATGTCGGGAAAAATATAGGTGTTTTGGTTGTAGCGTAGGCTTTTGAGTTCTTCTTCGTTTGCCTTAACCCTTGTATCCATACCAAGGTATAAGTAAACAGCCGTTCCGACCAATATAACAATCTGCACCAACCATTTGATATTAATGGATAATGCGCTTTCATCGTTAATCTTTGGCGTTGTCATTTTTGGTCATTTTATACCATTTAGCTAACGTATAAGCAATGGATATTAAAACCAATAGTATTCTTAAAACGAGTTCTATATTAGTGAATGAAACCGCGAGGCTAAATAAATTCAGGGCGTATATTTTCAAATCTTGTATATCCATTTTTTTATTCGGTAACCCTTACAGAAAGTTCCATAATTGCTCTTTTGTAAGTATGGTCTTTTAGGTTATCAGTTAAATATGTTATTCCCCTGTTTTCAACTGTATATACTTTGAACCCATCGGCACTTAAATCAAAATAACCAGCGGTTCTTGTTCGCAACAAATTTAGGCAATCTGAAATAATTGAATTTACACTTAATTCGCCTCCTGTATCGCTATCAAACCTATCCACAACCTCAACGCGAGTTATAACTTCTGCATTAAAGCTGGTAGCGTTTTGGTCTATTTCTGTACTGCTAACAGAATAAACACGAATGTATGGAAAGGCTGCACCACGTGGTACAGTATTATAAGCATTTATTGTTGTGCTGTTGTACGTAATCGCACCCGAAAGACGGGTTAAAATTGCTTTACGTATATATGGCATTGCATCGTTCATCTAAGTCAATTTTTTTAAGTCGCGTTCTAATTTTTGCAAAAGCATTTTATAGGCTATACGTACAGAACTAAAAAAGAAAGGTCTTGGTGCTAAACTAATTGGAAACTGTATCATGCGCCATTCACCAGCACTTGAGCCACGTTTTTTTAAGAATACTGGCTTTTGACCTGTAAACCCTCTACCTTGAAATTCTGAACGTATTGCAGCTGCTGGTATTCCTAATTCTACCGCATCGCTTACATCTACTAACTCGCCTGTACCAAACTCAACGTAAGGCGCATACTTAGCACTCGCAAATACATCGTATTCAGCTTTGCCTCTTTGGCTGTAACTAATACTTTGTTTTAACGCCCCCATATCTACTACAACTGTGCTGGCTGCTATTTCTGCGGATTTAGCTGCTGTACCTTTTATGGCTTCATCTACGCCTGTCTGCGAGTACTTATTTAGCTGCTTTAGCTTACTTTCCAACCTACGCATATCGTTTTGGTTGATTTTCATATCCGCAAGCGCAAATCCTCTTACTCGTGCCATTATTCTGCTTTTGTTGCTTTAATGGTTACGTGCTTGTCAAGTTCAGTTTCTAAAATGCTGTTAATGTTATATTCGGTACTGTCATCTCCAATGCTTAGAGTATCGGTAAACAACACATCGGTAACAGCAAGTTCCCTTACAATTAATTCAACGCTTGTGGTTTGCATACGTTGCCCAGCTTGCGTATCTACATCACCGCCTTTATAAACCAGCTTTGCCCATATAGTCTTTAACGTGGTTTTAGATTTAGTCGTACCACCGTACCCATCATCTGTTCCTGTGATGCGGTAAATAGTAACGCGTTTATTTAATTCTCCAGCGTGCATTATACGAACATTGATTTATAGCTTGCAAGAATGTTTTTTACGTTGGTAGGTATATCGCTAATGTTTCCAAGAATAAACTCGCCACGGTTGTCGTAATACGTTGTAGCAAGCTGTAAAATGGCTTGTTGTAAAAGACCATCGTCTAAACCTGTGGTAACGTAAGTAACTTTAACGCGCTCGGCATAACCGTTATCCAATTCAATAGTTTCGTTATCCAATCCTATTGCTTCATAAGTTTCAGCTTCTCCCTTGACCGTTACGCTGCTAATTGAAGCAACTGGCGCAAATGGAAGGTCAAAAATACCTTGCGTAGTATCTAAGTAATACGTACGGTTCTTTGCAACAATATCACGACTAATATAATTCTCGCACCAAATACGTGCTTGGGTAATCATATTGCCAATTAGTGTATCATCTACGTCTGTATCAATACGCGCATAATCTTTTACATCGCTTACAGTTACTATTTCAGAACCCGTAACGCTGTTTACTTTAATCTGTCGCATCTTTAGTTTCTTTTTCTGCTTTCAGTTCTTTAGTTTCAATTTCAACTTTTTCTTCTTTCTTAGCTGGCTTGTCAGCTACCTCTTGACCCCATTGGTTTTTAACCCACTTGGAAATCTGCCAATCCTGAATTTCCACTACATCGCCTACTTTCTTACCGAAACTTTCAGCAACTTTTTGGTCTTTGATTTTTACTTTCATAGTGTTTCTATTTAAAAACAAATTTATTAAAATAATCCGAGTACTTTCCGTTGGCGTTTAAACGTAGGCTTTGCATATTACCTGTGTTTGGAATTATGAAGAATCCGTTATGGTATTCTGTATAAATAGCAAAGTAATCTACCGCCTTTAATGTGTACTGTGATTTAGTATTGGAAAGTGAAATGTGAACGCTGTTTCGCTGTTCGTTTTCGTTTGGTGTTTGAGCAGTATATTTTACTTGCACCTTAAATAATGAAACGTGGTTATCTACCACCAAATCATAAGGCGAACTGTCTAAGAACGGTTTACTTACAATATACCCTCGTTTTATGCACTCGCTGGCAAAAGCCTGTTCTGCATAACAACCAAGGTAATTGAAATCGGTTGTCATGCGAATAAAGTTAAACAAAAAAAGGCTACCCGTGTGAGTAGCCTCTTTCTGAATTAACCAAACAAACTAAACTAAACTCAAGAACGTTTCTTAAAAAGATGCTTCAAGTTTACTCCTTGCAATATAAGCAATAAAGTTGAAATAATACCGCCTGTCCAATTAGGCGTTACAAATAAATCGCTTAACCACAATACCAATAATAAACCAGTCAAAATTAAATGACCTTGCTTTTCTGTCAATTTCATAATTTAAAGTTTAGGGTTCGACCAAGTTACGGGTTTTTGATTATCCAGTCTTATTTGCCACTCATAGGCTTTAAAACGGTCTTTAAAAGTCATCTCGCCACCCGTAGGCGTTTTAACTATGTACTCAACCGAAACAATATCGCCTTTGTTGTTTTTGATTGAGCGTGCTGTTACTCTATCCATTCCCATTGCTGTTATTTTAAAAGGTTATCAATTACTAAAATTACAATCGTTATCGCCATAGCTATAAAGCTATAAAAGGCTGCTTTGTATGTGCTTTCGTCTTTCATATTAATTAGGTCTTATCGTTATGTGTTCGCGCACGTCTAATAGCTTTAAAGCAGCTTGTTTTACTCGTTCTATGCGTAGCTGCAAGTAATGGTCTTCTTGAACGTCTGCGTATTCTTCAATAAGGCGTATTTGGTCAAATAGTTCATTCATAACCGTACAATGTTATAGACAAATAAAAACGCCATTGCTAATACTATAATTGCTAATCCTATGTTGGTAGCTATACCAAGCGCATTAATCAGCTTGTCCATTTTGTTTTTCTGTGAATCCATAAGGGTAAATTTTGTTTGCTTTTTTGTAAGCCACGAACTCTTTAAAAGTAAAGAAGTAAAGCGTTGTGGCGTTGTCTAATTTAATAACGTAATACATAGTTTGTTTTAAAAGTAAGGGCTTTCCACCCTTTTGAGCAATTTGTTACGTCAGCAGTCCGCCTAGCTTCTTCAGCGCGCTTGTTTAAATTACCCCCCGAAGGGGGAGTTAATTAAATAATATTTACAAAAACTCTTTCGCCTTGGAATTGATTATTTAAAGCTTCTTTTACCTGTTGTAATCCTACATTCCACGCAACTTGAATTTTCAAAAAATCTTTTTTAATAATATCAATACTAATGTTTTGTCCAAACGAATTAAACTCGGTTGGAATAGAAGTAAATTGTCCATCTTCAAAACCTACTTCTAAAAATGTTTCTCCTTTTTGGTTTACTGCTGATTGAATAAATAAATTTTTCATCGTTTTAAGTTTTTAGTTTGTTTGTTATTGTTTTACATCAGCTAAATTAAAAATAATTTTTAATCTACAAAAGAAAAACAAAGTTTTTTTTAAATTTTTTTCTTGAGCATAAAAAAACCCCACCGTTAGGCAGGGCTTTTAAATCTAACTAAGTGTTAGTCTTATGGAGTTTCTAATGCAGTTTTAGCAGTAGAGAATGTACCATTAACGAATGCGTTAGGTAGGTAGTTAGTAAGGGCGATACGCTCTTTAACAACCGCAGTAACGAATCCATCACGTACGTTAGTTCCATCTTCTCTGAAGAACTCAACTGACAAGTTATCACGAGTCCAAAGTTGAGTACCTACACCGAAGTTTCCTAGTAGGAATGTTCCAGCAGTAATCGCTGTGTTAATGATAACAGGAACTCCCATAAAGTTTGGCTGAAGTCCAGCGTAAACTTGGTCTTTAAGGTAGTTGTTCTGTGTATCTTTTAACAATAGGATTTTGTGGAAATCAGTTGGGTGTAACATAATGTAGTTAGCTTGATACTCGCTTAACGCTAATTGGTTAAGGGCAGCAACTAATACATCAAATTCGTTAGCAGCTTCAACTGACTGGTAGAATGAACCTCCTGAAGAAGTATCAAAGTCAGCAGCATCTGTAACAATACCTGAAAGGTTAGGCGCACTTCCGTTTCCGTTAAGGATTTGAGCATCTTCTTCAGTCATTAGCTTTTCAGCAGCACGAGTTGAAATGTAAGATGAAATAGCTGGCGTATCAGCTAACATTTCTTCAGAAACGCGGAAGTAAGCACCAATTTTCTGTACGTTAGCATCAACAGCAGTCAAATCAAAATCAGACTGTCCTAAAGTAGCACCTTCTGCTTTAGCAGCAGAACCATCAGCATATCCGCTTTCTTTCACGAAACGAACAACGTCAGAAGAAGTTGTACCGTTAGGAATGATTTGGCGAACGTGTACTGAACGAGCTGGGTCATATTTGTAACCAGCTACTCTGTCGGCTGGAATAACTTCGCCTGTGAAATCAGCAGCAGTAGTCATGTCAGCTTTAATTTCGAATGAAGCAGAACGAGAATGTCCTTTTACCATTCCATCTAAAGCACCATTTTTGATAACCTCGATAAGTTGGCTTTTGAAAGACTTTTTAGCTTGTGAAGCCTCAAGGTTCTTTTTGTTTTGCATTTCAATAGCATCTACACGCTCATTGAATGACTTGGTAAGGTTGTCTAATTCGCCTTTAAGTACGCTATCGATTTCTCCTTTAGCGTTCTCAAGGACTTGTCCGTTAGCTTTTTCAATCTTAGCATCGATTAGGTTGCCAAGTTGGTCAAGCTGTTGTTTTACGTTTTCTTCCATTTTGAAAATTAAATTATTTTAAAGTATTAAGTAAGTAGCTATAAACATCTATCGCCTCTTTCTTTTCTTCTATCGGCAAAGTGGTTTCTTCAACCGGCTCTGTGATACTAACGAATAAAGACTTCAGCTTTAATATTTCAGCTTCTAATGCATAACCAAGTTCATCGCTAATTTCACCCTTGCGAATGAGTTTAGCAATGTTATCGTATCGCTTGTACAGTTGGTCTAAGTTCTGCTGGCTTTTAACGTCCATAATCTTTGCTTGGTCGTTAGCAGCTAATGTAACGGCACTAATCTCGTACAGCTTAACTTCTTTTATCTCGCGGTAATCGCCTTTGTTCTCTTTAACTACTGGCAAAATACCCACGCTGTTTTCGGTGATAACTCCAGCTTTCATAAGTTCAATAACGTCTTTACCCAAAGTTGTTTTTGGTATTTCAGCTACGAACACAAGCCCTTTGTCATCTTCATAGAGTTCGCTCATCTTACCTATCGGCTGCATCATATTGTGCTGGTATAGGTATTTTACGCGCTCTCCGTTTTCTTTTATGGTTTTTGTATAAGCACCTTTTCGGATAATATCATTGTCGCTATCCTTATTGTCAAAGTAAGAACCATAGCCCTTTACAATACCTCTATCGGCATCGGCATCCATTAGTTCTTGTAGTGGTGCTGCTTTATATAAAAACTCCATACTGTATTTTTTTCAAAATTATATAAAAAATTTAACTTAAAAGTCAAGTGGATTTTTCTGCGGTATAGGCATCGTAACGCATCGGCAGTTTATGCGGTTTCGTGCGCTTCCCATACCGGCTCGCTCTAAACTTTCACCGCCCACCGTAAAGGTAGCGTCCATGTTTACCTCTTGCCCATTTGCTGCGCCGTGCCAATCACGTTCGCGCCCGTCCATTGAAGTAATCCAACGCTTTTTTAGCTGCTCTTTGGCGTAAACTGTTAATGCGCTGCGTTGTATTGAATAGTTAGCTGCTGTGGTTGCCTCTGTACGTACAATACGTTCGGCTTGCATATAACTTAACTTATCAAACCTACTTTGTAAAATTCTTGCACGCTCAACTTGCCCAGCAGTTTGAAACGCTTCATCTAAGAATAGCTGGCGCGTAACTCGTTTTAACGTAGTCAATGCAGTACCACGCAATAATACTATTTGCTGCGCTGCGTATCTTCTACCAAAGTTTTCAAAGTCAGCAGCCCATTGTTCGCTTAATAAATCCAAGTTTGGCGCAGCTTTAGGTAAGAAGTTTCTAAATTCTTTGTAATACCATAACGCAAACTGTAAGCCAATAGTGCGGTATAGCTTTACCAGCATAGCAGTTAAGTCATCGCCTTTAAATATGGCTGCTTCTTCAATAGGTAAGTTTTCAGAGGCGTTAGGTATAGCCTTTCGGTATTCGTTGCGGTAAAGTGCGTAAACATCACGCACGTTTTCACGCTCTGCTTTATTAAGCTGCGTTTCCCACTTGTTGCGCATATCGGCAACTGTGCTTTCTGTATTTAGCTTTTGGGTTTCGCCTTCGTATAGTGAATAGCAAACGGCAATGCGTTGTACATCGTCAGGAAACTCCGCTACCATTGTAGGGTCTATATCGCACCTACTAACAAAGTTGCTTTCAGATTCGTTTGCTCTTGGGGTTGGTAATGGCATAATTACTCATTACGAAGTTTTTCCATCTTCTTTATTGCCCAATCAACTCCGCTTGTGCCACCCCATAAATTCCAAGCTACATAGCCGTTATCTTTCCAAGGGGTATCTTTATATTCTTCAGCCACCGTTGCGTTTTCTCTATGGCGGTTAAACTGCGCCATGCGTGCAATGGTTTCAACTGAAAGCGGTTCACGTTTTGCTAATTGGTTTGCTCTTTGCCACCCTACTTCAGTACCACCACGCACTTCATCACGTCCGTATTTTTCGCGCCATTCTAACATACGCTTTGCGTTGTTGCTTGCAGACTGTGGGTAATCGGTATAGCTTTCTTTTGTCAGTAATTCAATCACCTGACGTTTTATTTCTTCTTGGCTTGGTTCTTCTGCTGGCGGTTCAGCCATCGGCATTTCAGGCAACTCTACGTTGTTTACAGGCACAAGGTTAGCTGGAATGTAGTAATCATTTAAAGCTGGGCTTTCTTCGTCCATTCCGTAAGACATCATTTCACGCTTTTCGTTAGGCGTAATCCACCAAGCCTTAGAAAGCTGGTCTACTACCTTTTCTGTTTCCTCTTGTAGTTCAGGAATAGCAGTAAAGTCAAACTCAATGCAAATCTTATCGCCAAACTGCGGTGCAAGCCATCTGTTAAGTTCGTCTTTGATTTTTAGCAGTTCAGGAATAACAGCGTTTTGATACAATGCCTTTTTAGCTTCTTTCATATTGTTATACGTAGAAGAATCGGTATTGTTTAATAGCTGTACTGGTACACCGTAAATATTACAAAGGTCTTTTATAGAAGCATTGTACTGCTCAATAAGCGAAAGGTCAGCAGCAGATAAACCAAAGTTCAAATAAGATAGCTTTTTAGGCGTTATCAGCATATCACCAGCGTTTTGCGAGCCTTGGTGTTGTTGTCTAAATTTATCTTTAAGCTGCTGCGCTTGTACTTCGTTAATATCGCCTTCTTCGCTCATTAGAATACCACGAGCAGTTTGGTTTTGTAAATACTTAACGCCTGTTATAACAGCTTCGTTATTTGTAGTCATTGCACGAAGTCCAGCTTGAAGCGGTGATTGACCGTAAAGATGCGACCCTGTTCCATCTACATAAGGGTTGAAGTCTTTAATATGGCAAATAAATTCTGCTGGTATTCTATGCGTACCGTTATATTCAATCGTGTACTCTTTTACTGGAGCCATCATACCACCGCTAATTATCTCCATAATTTGCGAAGGCATTACATAAAGTTCTTTGTACTTGCCAGCAGATATTCCTGTTTCAGGTGCAATACCATAAATATAACCGTTACCTGTTAATTTTCTAAAGGCAATAAGTTCTGTAAGCCACGAAGCATAAGACTGCGTAGCGTTAGGCATCTCTAAAAGTTCGTGTAATGGCGTATCTTCTAATTCAACAAGTGAACGCTTGCGCAGTAAGTCTGCTTTGTATAATGCGCTACTATCCAAAGTACCGCTTGTCAAAGACTTATAACGCTTATAATCAGCATCGTTTGTCTTTTCGTAAACCTGAAAAGGAATGGTTGTGGCTGCTTTGGTTATGATATTGATTAACGAATATATCGTGGCGTTCTTCTGGTAGCCTTCTTTTATATACGTATCATCGGTTTCTCTGTTCCAAAGTATGCTTTCGCCTAACCAATTATATATCGCTCTATTATATTCTTGGGCAGATTGTTGTGCGTTTTTTGTAAGTGCATTACGAACCCTATCGAAAAATGACGCCATTAAAAATAAATTTTATTCAAAAATACAAAAAGATAGGAAACCTTATTATACACCACAGTAACCTGAATCGCATTCGTTAAAGTCATCGTCAAATAATTCAAATTGGGAGTTCCAATTTTTTATCTCATCATAAGTTACGTCCTTAATCCATTTATTACTTTTATAGGACTGCATTGCTAACTTTTCTTTTTCATTAAACCAATCTAACTTATTCGGGTGTTTTTCGTACATCTTTTTTATAAGCAAAGGGACTTTATGAAAACACCCAACACAATTATTCATATAAGCAAAACGAACTGGTTTATTTTTCCAATAACTTTCAATGCTATCTTTGTAAATATTATCTTTTATCAGTGGGAATACTGGGATTTGGTATGGTATATTTTTCCATTTATTTCGTCCATTTACAGATTGACCTACGATGGTTTTAAACTTCATTATACCCCCATCATTTTCAGTCCTTTCAATCATATTTTTGGCACGTCTTGTTTCGTTTGCTCTAAAACCTATTCTAGTTTCAACAACCTCGTTTATATGCTCCAACCAAAAATTGAAAATCGGTTCTATTTTCATTTCAACTGTGCAAAACCTGTGCATCATATTTGGTAAACGCACTTTTGCATCTTTACCTCTAGTGATTACATCATCAAACGTTTTTCCTGTAACCCAAGTTATCTTACGACCTATATACTGTTCAAGGTCAAGCATAGTATAAATTATGGTATCATCTTCTGCTGTCGCCACGAACGGTGCTTGTATTCTATCTTCTACTTCTTGGCGAATCTTAGCATCAGGAAACTTCGATGCTTCGTGTTCAATTCTGACCAAAGCAAAAACATCGTAATGTGCTGGATAATTTGCAGCTATATAAGAACTTGTTTTACCGCCACTCAAAGAATTTAAAGTTTTCATAAAAAAATTATATTACAAAGAAATCATTGCGTTTACTATATTGCGAGTAAACTGCATAACGCAAACAGTCCATCAAATGGTTATTTCGGTCGATGGGTTTATTTATTATAGTTCCATCTTTGAGTTCAGTCCAATAATAGGACGCGTATTCCTTTGCTAAGTTGGTACTTTCCTTACTTGCTATAATATCAAACTCTTTAATTAAACTAATACCTGCGTTTATACTTCCCTGACCTTTTATGGCTGGTTTTATCATGCAACCAAGCCTACGCAGTTCTTCAATACTTTTAGGTTCTGCGGAATCAGCAAACCCAAGCACGCTATCTAATTCTCGGTCTTTTAAAAAGTTCGCTATATCTTGGTTAGTCATTCCCTTAGAATAGCAAAGTTCATGTAGATACAGCTTGTCGTTTACTTTAGCCACCTCAATAATAGCAAGTTCATCATTGCTATATCCAAAGTCAATGCCAAGTACCGTTTCTTCAAATTCAGGAAATTCAGAACGCGGTATAAATTGCCAGTTGTTAAATATTTGCCTTGCACTAAATACAGCCTTTTGCCCTTCACCATAAACGCGCCAATAGTCAGGGTCGCGTTCGCGCATACGCTCAATCTCAAACACCAACTCTTTGCTAAGAAACTTGTTGTCGCGGTAAGTAGTAATCCAAGAATCACAATCGTCTCTTGGTATCACATCGTCATAAATCCAGTGTATAGGGTCTGAAGGGTTAAAGTCAAGAATAACGTAATCCGTAGTACGCATATTAATTTGGCGAAAATCCTCAATCGTTAATTCATTCGCCTCGTTTAAAAAAGCTATGTTACGTTTACGCCCACGAATCTTTTGCGGTTCATCTACGCTCAAAAACTCAACCAAGTGGTCATTATATCTAAACGTGTTTTCAGCCTTATTGTGAACACCTAAATAGTATAAGCCTGTTTGCTCTAATATGTTTACGAAGTCACGGTAAACCGAACCTTTTAAGGCTGGTAGCGTTTTACGTATAATTGAAATGGTAAGTGGCTTTTCTGAAGCAGTTAAAAGATAAGTCAGGTATTGACAAATCGCATAGGTTTTACCACTACGCGTACCGCCTTGATGTACTCTAAATCTTTTGTCGCTGTTAAGTAAATCGTAAAACTGTCTATTGCAAAGCTGTTCTACTTTTCTTCTTCGGCTGGTTTCCATTCAACTAATGTACTGGTTACTGCGCCTTCATGCATAATTTCTTGGCGTTCAACGTAACCACGTTTTTTCCCTTTTGTTTTTAATAGGAATATAGTTGCTGTTGTATTCCCTTCGTTTATTTGTTTGTGTAGCTGGCTTTCTGCAAAGTCCAAAACCCTGTTTTCTAAGTCTTGAACCTCTGCTGCATACTGCTCATCGTTCTTCAACCAATCGTAATGTGTTTTGCGAGTTATTCCAACACTATTAGCAGCAGTAGTAACCACGCCTAATGATTTTTCAAGCGCAACCAACATAGCCTTTTTTAATGTAACATTTTGTTTATTCGCCATATCACAAAATTATACAAAAAAAGCAGCTATATAAACCGCCTTTAAAAATTGGGTTTTAATTAAAAGCAATATGCTAAATCATATTCACTCCAAAACTGTTCTTCGCCAGTATCATAATTAACTGTAAGGTATTCTACTTCTTGACCAAATTTGCTGCAAATAGTAATACCATTTTCTAAGGCTATATAAACATAACCACTTTGGTCATTAAAACCTATCTCCATAATATCTTCGCGCGCTGCAGATTCTGCGTAGGCTTCCCAGCATAATGATAAACTTTTAGCTTCTAATACTGCTGGTGCTTCTAAATTGTGTACTGTGTAATTCATAATAATTTGTTTTAGTTGTTATTGTTTTACACCAGCTAAATTAAAATTTTTTTTTATTCTGCAAAAGTTTTTTAAAGTTTTTTTTGATTTTTTTAATCTAACCCTTTGAAACTCTTTAAGGGATAGAAAACTAATGTATTTCTATATCCGCCTTCATACGTTGGAATAATTGGTGTAACGCCGTGAACATTTCGCCAAGCTGGATAAACCAACATAGAGTTATCTGCGCTATTTACTGTTGCTCCATAATCAGGCACGGTTGTATGACCTCCTGTACTGTTTTTTCTTTTTGCTATAATCACATTCGCACACCCTTCTATATTAGCATTATCTCTATGAAAAGCTGCGGGTATATTGTAGTTTGAAATACTGCTAGTAAACAAGTTGCCAAAACGCCATTTTTTAGGCACGTTTTCCTCAATGGCTTTTTTTTGCTGTTCGTATAAATTTGGTGTAAGCTGCTTAATTATATTTTCGCTTTCAAGGCATAGCATCATCATAGCCTTTATGAACGTTTTAGCCGTTTTAACATTGTGAACGCTACTTATAGTGGCATAAGGTCTGCGCATATGTGGTTTAGGCGGTACGCTTCCAATAATAGTAGAATACTGCAATACCTCTTTATCTGAATTACCGTCACCAAAACCTGAAGAACGCTTCATAACGCTTTTAGGCACGTTTTTGCTTCTTAGTTCTTTGTCTGCTATATCAGCAAGCTGTGCAGCTTTAGGAAAGTTTTTTGAAAGGTCTGCAATATAAAACCCTATTGGTTCTCCATCAAAGTAAAAGATACTGTCCTCGGTAACATTAGGCTCTATATCGCCACATACATCACCAATTTTTACATCGTGTTCAAGTTGTACTAAATCAATTCTTTTCATGTTGGTCTTTTTCGTATTTAAGTTTTTCAATTAACATCATTCCTACATAACCTTTTTTTTCTCGCCAATACTTAACTAATTCAAAGGCTTCCTCATAATGTTCAAGTTCAAAAGGTATCTGTATAGCTTTTTTAACTCCGTTTTGTAAATCTTCAAGTTCAGAACCAAAATCCTCATCATCAAGAATTGAGTAGTCCACCTCATCGTCAGGATTCCAAACATCTAAACCCCATTCGGTAAGCGTTTCATTATCCCAGTCATTTCCTAAAATATCCCAATCCCATTCACCAAAGCCTACATTATCTTTGACAATGAACTCGCGCTTTTTTTCCTCAGACCAGCCTTCAGCGACATCAATCCATACCTCAAATAAGCCAGCAGCTTTGGCAGCTTCATAACGCATATTACCGCCAAGAATTACCATATTCTCGTCCACTACAATAGGTCGTTTTTCCATCATTTCAGGAAACTCCTTGATTGATTTTACCAGCTTCTTAAACTTGCTGTCTTTAATATAACGCGGGTTGGTTTCGTTTGTCTTTAGCGTAGCCACATTTACTTTTTGCTTCATATCTAATCGTAAAATTTCAGTTTCTCTATTTGCCATTTTTCGCCCAACGCATTTAGGGCATCTTTTAGATTTACATTTTTCACAATCCATTGTCCTTTGTGGTAAACTTCATACACGGTACATTGTTCAGCCGGCACATCTACGCTATCGTCATTCCATAAATGCGTGCAATAAAACACAACTGCTTTTTCAGTACCCCAGTTGTCGCAAATGCGTTCAAGCAACAACCGCTGACCTTTAGGAATACGCGCACCTTGTCGTTTTATTTCAATCAGTATTAACGCATCATTGTCAAACTCAAGAACTGCGTCTATATCGCTGGGGTGTATAGCACCATTTTGCAGTCCTGTAAAATCCAAGCCTTGTTTAGCTTGGTTGCTGTTTCGAATAAGGCTAATCTTGTGGTTCAACATACCATACTATTTGCACACCAAAAACAAAAAAGAAAAATTGCAGCATGCGCTGGTCATCTTCTATTTCAAAATCTTCTATGCGCCCATCAACATACTGTATTCCAGCTACAATACCGTGAATTTGAAAAAATTGAAAATTAAACATCTTATTTATTTTCAGTAAAATTAAAGTTTTATTCAATGCTAAAAAGGCACGTCATCGTTTTTTATGGTTGGGTTATAAGTACTTACAATTTCAATAGACTTATATACCCCGCCATTCCTAAAGTCAGGCGCAATTTTAAAACTACCAAGCTGACCGTTTTCTTTACGCTTTACTTTCTCTACGTATATCTCAACTTCATCGCTTCCGAATGTGGTGCGCTGACCCACGTGGCGGTAACAAATAAGACCATTGTACGCCTTGTTGTAAAAATCAGAACTGCCTGAAATATCATAAAGGTTAGCCTTGCGAAATACACCGTTAAGGCTTTCCAATTTACGTGGGTGCGCCACTAAGAATAAATGCGTATTGGTCTGCTGGCAAAACTGCGTAATTTCTGAAAGCATTACACCCACATAGCTATGGTCTTTTTGCGCGCTGTGGTCGAGCATATTCCATGGGTCAATCACCAAAATGTTCACGCCCTTTTGAAATACCAAATCCCTAAAGTGGTTAAGTATATTCTTTAGCGTTAGGTTTTCAAGGTCAATCTTAACCCAGTAGAAATGTTCCTCAATAAAGTCTTTTGTTTTGTTAAGCTGCTCGTTCGTACAGTTACGCTCGTTTAGCTTGTTGGCTATACGCTTGATATGACCTTCGTATGGAAAAGATTCAGGCGCAAACATAGCCGAACGAAAGCCGTAGCGCATCGCAAGGTTTACGCATATTTGGTCAATAATATCAGACTTTCCCGAATTAGGAATACCTGTTACCACCGTCCATTCTCCAAAAGCTATCTTGAAAAACTCATTGCTGTCGGCAAGGTCAATCGTATAGTTTACTACGCCATTTTCGTTGTAGTTAAGTACATTATCCCATATATCAGAAACGTTTAGCACGCCCTCTAATGGAAACGTCTTGGCTGCTTTTAATGCGCTGCGCACTTCCGAAGCACCTACCTGAACCAGTACCTCATTGGCATCTTTATACTCGCCCCAATCAACGTATTTGCAACGGTACGTTCCAAGCCTACGTGCTAACTCTTTTCTAAGAGCAAGCCCAGCATTATCGTTGTCGGTGCAAAGTATTATTTCTGTTTTGTCTTCAAAATACTTCCAACAGTTGTCAAGGTATTCAAGGCGTTGGTTTCCTTTACTCGCACCATTGGGTACAGAACACACGTTGTATATACCAGCTTCGTGCAAACTTAGCGCGTCCATTTCGCCTTCAACAATAAAAACCTGTTCTAATGTTTTGATATTATCCAGCCCATAAAACACCAGTTCCGCACCGCTGACCATCTTAAAATTCTTTTCAGCATCACGGTATTTAACATTTATTAGCTGACCCTCGCGGTAGTAATTAAAATTTATCGTGTTGCGCTTTTGCCCAACCTGTGGCATAAATTCTTGGCTTTCGCCTACCTTCCAATGGGCAAGGGTAACTTTGCTTATACCGCGCTTTTCAAACCAACCAATGATTTTATCCGATAGGTTTATTTCAACCTCAACGGGTTTTATGTATTCTTTTTTCTCTTTGAATAATACAGAACCACCCCAGCCACAGTTATGGCAATTATAAACGCCTTTGTCAATATTTACGCTAAGTGGTTTGTCTTGTTTGTTTCTGCGCGTTGCGCTGCACTGTGGGCATTTTGTTTTTACCTCGCCATTATTGCGGTTGCCAAGGTGTATCCCTAATTCTAATAGTTCGTTTGCGTACATTTTGTTTGGTTTGCTGCCTAAATTAAAAATTTATTTTCATAAAAATCTATTTTTGAAAGTTTTTTTTTAATCGCTCTAAATAAAGCACCGCGTCCATTAATTCTTCTTGAGCGTGATTAAGCCATTCTAACGTACTTAAATCTTCTCGGGCTAAGGAAGTACCATATTTTTCTAAACCTACGTTAGAACGCTTTAAAAACGCCTCTACGACTGTTTTAACTATTGGGTCTTTAGCTGTGTTTTCCATTTAGGTAATTTTTAATGGTTAGTATATCTTGTTTTGAATATCCGTTATTGTGCATGAGCAGAAACTCATTGATTGTTTTGCCGTATGCATTTACAAGCTGCACTTCTTGTTTGCCTTCGGGCGTTGTAACTAAATTCCAGTTACCCTTAATGCGCTTCATTGGTTCAGGCTTTTCTTCGCCGTGTAGTGAATTGTACTTGGCAAGTATCTTATCCAGCTTACGTTCGCCGTTTTTAGAAACCACAAGTGCCGGTAGGCTAAGTACATTGGCTGACCAAAATTCATCTTTGCGCGCCCAACGAATTGCTTTATAGCTTTCAGCAAGGTTGTAATGCTTTTCAATGAACTGTAAAGTCTTTAGCCATTTTTGTTTTTGTGGTTTCGTTTTAGGTAGTGTTTTTTCGCCCTTAAATAATTCCAAAAAATAATCGAACGCTTTTACGACTTCAGGCGTAAAATGCACCGTTTTGATTTTATTAGCATTAGTTATTTGTTTATTATTGTTTATATATATACTACTGTCTATATCGTTTGTATATATACTACTGTTTATATATATACTATTCTTTAAACTTTTCTTTAAGGGGGTATTAAAGTTTTCTTTAAGGGGTATTAAACATATCTTTAATACCCTCTGCTCAATTTCTTTGCTGTCTTTTTTGTAGGTAAATTCAATGCTTAGGTAGCCCATTTTGGCAAGCTGGTTTACCCATTTTGAAATGCTAATTGTGCTAACGTTGTACAACTGGGCGAAGTATTTATTGCTTGCTGTGCAGTTGCCTTGCTTGTCAGCTAAGGCGGTTATTTCGCCATAAAGTAATTTTGCATTTGGGGTTAGGGCGGTATCGTACCGCACCTCTGCGGGTATCACCGCGAAGTAGTTTGGTCGTTCCATTATGTTTGCTGGTATTATTTAATCAAGTCTTCAATTCGCTCGCTAAATTCTTTTAATTCTGTGAAAAATAAAAGAAACTGCTCTAATTGAATATCATTTTCGCCGTAAGCCTTAAATAAAATTTCAATCAATAGGTCGTACTCAACCTCAGTTAGCTGACCCATATAGTAGAAATTCTGAACCAATGTAATACGCTTTGGCGTTCGCTTTACCTTTTGGTTTATTTCGTCAAAATAGATATGAAAATAGCGAATCATTATAAGGCGTTTTTAAAGTATTGGTCAATGACCAGCTTGCAGTCATCAAAATTATTAAGCCATATACTGTACCAGTTCGCATTTTCAAGCGATTTAAGCCACGTTTTTTGGTTCGGGGTAGGCTTATTATACCCCACCTTTAGTTCTATCGCTAAACCGTTGTATTTATCGTTTGGCGAAAAAATCAAAATATCAGGTATTCCTGAAGTAACGCCAAGGTATTTCATTTTGTAGCGTTCAAACTTGCTACGCTTGCCCTCGTTCATTGGGTGGGTCATTACAGCTTTAGGGTATGCAGTCATAACGTAAAGCATTACTGCATGCTGCAAATGGTCCTCTTTGCCAAGGTATTTGTAATATGGGTTACGGTTAGGCACATTACAAAACTAGTCGAAATTTCCTTTGCTTTCGTACTCGGTTTTTAAAACGAAGCTGCTGGGTATTGAATACTCAACTCCGTACTCGCTTAAAATAGTACGCGCCTTTTCGAATTCTTCAGGCTCAAATACCATTACATTAACCTTTGAATTTTTATACTTTTCGCTAAAAACAATAGGGTCAAATTTCTGCGCTATATTACTTACAGCAGATTCAAACGTGCCGTATTTATCGGCTATTTGCTGCGTACTTAAAACACTTTTATAATACGCCCTTGCTATATCGTATCTCGTTTTATCGTCAAATTTCTTTCTGCTCATAATATAATTATACCGTTATCGTTTGTTTCGTACCCATTGTAACCAAGGGCTATTCCTGTTTCTAAATAAAATTTCCAGTCCGCTAATGCTTGGCGATATGCCTTGCGTCCATTTTCAATATGTTCTTCGCTTAATACATAGCACATTACGCTATAAGGGTAAACGGTTTCGCATGTAATAAACACAAAGTTTTCTGCTGGAAAACCTAAGGCATCAGAATAAAACGCAGCTTGCAAATGATACCCCCATTTGTACACATCACGAATAAACGCCTTTGGACTATTATCTTGGCACGTTTTAGGGTCGCTAATGAAGTTCTGAACGCGGTTAATACAGTCAGGGCGAACGCGCACCTCAACGCCTTCAAACTCCAAATAGTGGCTTAATTCTATTTCGCCTTTTGTGTATTCAAGTGCTTGTTCATTCTTCTTAAAGTTTTCCAATATTCCCGTAATGGTCTTATAATCATCGGCATCTAAAAGCTGTTTGTTTTCTTCAGCAGATTGCTCTAAAAACTTTGCCTTTTGTTCTTTGCCTTCTTTTGTGCGCCCATCAAACTTAGGCATCACAATATAATCTTTATAAAACTGCTTCGGTTCTAATACCGCAGTATGCACCGCAGTTCCCAAACTCAAGCTGTCGCTTTCGTATGGTTTCTTGTTTAGGAAATGCCAAACTGACTTTTTCCAAATGTACTTTAGACCACTTGCGCTTATCGCATCGCTGCTGTGGTATTGTTTGTTGGGTTCAATTTTTGTAATCATAGCTTAACAAATTAGGACTAATAAACCGACTGAAATAAACAGGCTCGCAATACACATTACTGAACCCACTAAATATAGGGCTAACATAACGCCAAAACTTTTATTATTCATAACTAAAATCAATTTCTTGTTCTAAAAAATGTTCCTCAATAAAGTCAATTTCATAAGCTGGCACAATAGGCATCAAATCAACTTTAGCTGCATCGGTAGGCAACCATATTTTTAACAATTCAACTGAAGGCAAAATAGGCGGGTCAGTATAGCTGCCTTGTTGCCCAGCATCATAATTGTAATACACGTTTAATTCTACGTTGTTCAGGGTGTAAGTTTGTTCTATAATCATGTTATAAAAATTAAACCCCCCGAAGGGGGCTGGTTAATTACTTGGTATATAAAAATTCTTGTGGTATGTGTTTAGCACATTCGCTGCCTATTGGAAACCAACCCATATCCGCACTTTCGTTGTTATATTTATATTCGTCTGCAACGGCAAGCATTGTATTGCCTCCTTCTATAAGGTGAACTGAATACTTTTGGTTTTTTACTTCTTTACCACAACGGGCGCAAGGGTTAATGTTTCCACCTCTTTCAAGGTTTGCTTCGTAAGTTTCTGTTTCAATTAATTCAAGTGTTCTCATTGTTTGTTTGTTTTTTAATTCTTTAGCTAAATTAAAATTATTTTTTAATTCCACAAACAAAAAGCAAAAAAATTTTTAAAAAAAAACGCTACCCGTTAGAGTAGCGTATGGCTTTGTTTACTGGGAAAACGTCTTAAAAAGGTAAGTCATCTTCCTGTGTAGCTGGTGCAGCTTGTGCTGTTTCAGCTTGTTGCTGTGGCTTGTATTGGTCAATACTAACCGATAAGTCCTTACCGTATTGGTCAGGCTCTTGCTTGTCATTAATGTTTAGCTTAATGTACTTCTTGCCATTGTACTCAAAAATGTTGTCTTGTGGCAAATCACTAAGGCAAATACTAATGTTTCTAAACTCGCCGTATTGGCTGTTTATCTTTTTACCGTTACCTACATAAATTGTTTTTTTTGCTTCCATGTTTACTTCTGTTTTTGATTATTAAATTCTGCGTGAAATTCATTTAAAGCCTGTATCACTTCTTTGGCTGTTCCTTTTATTTTTACCGTTGTGTGGTCGCGAAACTTATAGCTTACCTCAACTTGTGTTCCTGTTGTTGTTGCTGGGTTCATAGCTTAAAGATTTTGCGTATTTCAGCACCATATTCTTTTTTCATTCTAAAACTTTTTAGAACCTTTTGCGCCTGTTCGGCTGTACCTTGTAACGTAGCGTGAAACTGCTGCTCGTTAAGCCAAGGTCTTGTATCTTCTTTTTGGTTATTTACCGCGTTGGTAACTTCGTCTGCTGAAGCTATTGCGGCATCAATACCAATACCAAGATAACCTAAGGCGCGACCTAATGCGCTGGTAAAACCGTTTTCTAAAAAGCTGGTCTTGTTAATGTAACTGCTATCGCGGTACTCTTGTGCGTGCGCCTCTGCCATTACATTGTTCTGCTCGTCTTTAATCGCAACTTTAAAAACGCCTTCTTTGTCGTTGAGTTCTACAACGGTTTCGTGAATTGACCAGCCAATAAAATCTTCGGCTGACGTGAAATACTTTAACCGCTCATTTACGGTAATGTAATCTGTTCCCTTAATGTTTACTGCTTTCATAGTTTTAAATGGTTATTTCAAATCCTAAATTCCGTAGCTTTTGAATATCGCCAACGGTTAAATGTCGCGGGTCATCTAACTTCTTTTTTAACGTAGGCATCGTAATGCCCATTTCGTCAGCCAACTCGCGTTTCAGCATTTTTTTCTGCTTCAGTTGTTCTTTAATTTCACTCATAGTTTACTGTTTTATAATGGCAAAAATAAAAAATAATTTTGGTTTTTAGCCCATAAATAAAAAATAATTTAAAAAAAACTCCCACCCAGCCCGAAAGCTAAAGTGGGAGTCCCAGCAAACAAAGGGAAGCGTTTTAGGTTACATCACCTAATTGTATTGTGGAAATTGTTACGTTACTGGATTGATTCGGTTCGTGAAACTCTACGTTGTAAACACCGCTTTTGGCATTGTACGTTAGGCGGTCAATTATACCAGCACTAACCGTAGCGAAATCATTAAACTGTATATCTATTTTGTGGTAAGGGTATAATATATCGTCAAAATCTTGTGCTACAACCGAACACGAATAACGGTTAATGTGCGCCCTGTTATCGTTTAGTATTTGCTGTGCAATAAGATAATTCAGCTTTGATTGACCCAACGTATAGCTTGGTGTTATAGCTGCGCTCTTTACATCGGTAAATTCTACAACTGGGTAAAAGAAGTCAAACTCGTATTTTAACTTTTTATTTTTTCTCGTTGAACCTGAAATAGCGTGTAACGTACGGATAGGCTCGTGGTAGTTCTTTACACTATATCGCCCTAAAAATACTTCGTCAAAATGTATTTTAGTTACGCCTCCAATGGTAGCTGTATCAATTACAGGCTCCCACATGATAATGCGGTAGCGAACGTAGCTGCTATTGGCTTGACCTGAAATGGTTTCTTTAATATCCACCCAAGTATTTTCCTGTGCATCAGCTTTATTAAATGGCAGCTTTGCTATTTGTGATTCAAGGGTATAAGATAACCATGCTACGCCAGTTGAATAATAATAGCTTGGGCTTGTACCGCTTTGGCTTGCACTTACCTCTTTTACTATTGAATAGTAAATAGTAGTATCGTTATTATCCGAACCTGTGTTTTCAATAAAGAAACTGGTAAAAAAATAAAAGTCAGTTCCTAATGGGTCATTCTCGTATTGGAAATCGCCTACGAAACCAGTATCAAATATCTTGTCGGTTGGCGTTCCGCTCGCAAGCATTTCTGTCGTTTTAACAGAATAGTTACCGCTCTTAACCCGTGAAGTTTTTATTGCGCTAAAGTCATCTGAATAATCAGCATTGACTAAAATACTTGGCTTTGTTTCAAAATTTGAATAAGGCGTAAGGTTTACAAAATCATCTGTTCTAATAAGCCCTACATCTACAAAATCAGTAGTGTAATTGTTACGGTTCATTACAACCTCAACTGCATCTATTGGCGTTTCGTAAACCACGCTTAAATCGTTTCCTACGGGCTTAAAATCTGTCGGTATAGTCTTAACTACACTTGGCGCAGTTGTGCCAACTAAACTGCCCGAAGTGCTGTATTCTTGAAAGCTGGGAGTATCGCCATAAGAAGAATTATTTGTTATGTACCAATAATCGTCAGCCTGAAATACTCGCGCATTAAACGCCTTTAATACGTTGCTCAAATATCCATCAACGGTTTCGCTTAAAAGCTGAAAGCTGCTACCGTATGGGAATAGCCATTGTAAGTCCTCAAGTTCGGTAAAACTATTAGTAATAAGTGGCTTGTAAGGTTTAAGCTGAAAGTCATTGCTAATCTTTATTCCTGAATTATTAGGTAATAAATTTAGCATACTGTTTAAGTGCTTAACAACGCTTGAACGCGGTTGTATTACGCCAGCATTATCAGCTATACTTAAACTACCAAGCATCGTTAAAAGGTCGGTTGCAATAAGCGTATAGCGCACGGGAACAGAAGAAACGCGCTGCTGAAAAGTAGCGTTGTTTATATAGCCTCGCCAATACTCAACGAGCGTTCCTGAACCGTTTTCAATATAAAACCTAACCTGAAACTCATCGGCAGTTGTGGCATCTAAAATATCATTGATATTTACATTTTTTACCTCATCGCTCAAAAGGTTAATTTCTAACCTTGAACCCATTATGTTACCGTAAATATTGTCGGTGCTATCCCATATCAATCGCACAGGTTCTTTAGTACCTACAATGTTATTATCAGCAGTTGTAATGGTAGCAGTATGCCCTTCTTTATAAATAGATAAACGGTGCTTTCTATTGCCTTCTAAATTGCTCGCGAAGTTTAAGTTATATATAAGACCGTATGCCATTTGTTATCCTGTAATAAAGTTTCCTCTTTGCTTTGTTGCTCGCTCAACCGCCACGACTAAATCTTGCCCATCAATTCTAAACTGACCTGTTAAATTTACGCCGTTGTTTGGTACAACGCTAGCTGGTATATTTCCAGCAGCACCCAAGGTTGGCGTTCCAATAGAACCACCACCTCCAAAAGTACGACCAGCACTTAAACCACCACGCCCGCCTGAATCAGCAATAGCAGCTGCGCGATTCGAAAATACTTTACCTAAGGCAACTAAAGCAACACCAGCTGCAATAGCTACTCCTGGGTTTAATGTTTTTAAAGCTTGTTTTATTCCTTGAACGCCAAGTCCAATAGATATAGCAAGTTTACCCAATTGAGTTGCTACATTTCCAATAGTACCCAATAAAGCAACACCGAATTTTTGCCCACCATCTGCAACTCCGCTTATAGCATCGCCCATTAATTGACCAAACGCGCTAAAAATTTCTACTCCACCTTGTTGTAAAATAAAATTAGCACCTTTTGTAAATTCTTGTAATCTTAATAAACCACGTGCAGCTTCAGCATCAGTATTTTTGAATACACTTGGGTGAATTAAACTACCTTTTATTTGTAAATCACCAGTAGAAATACCCTTAGTTATAGTAGCTATTTTTTCAAATGTTTCAAGTGTTCTTGAAGCAGCACCGGAACCGGAACTTGCAGTAGCAGTAGGTTTGTTTAGTTTATCTTGTAAATCTACAAGAACACCAGCTACTTTTACAGCTTGTTTGTCGGCAGCAATTTTATCTTCAGTAGCTTTTTTAGATTCTTCTGAAGCTGCAACTTGCGCACCAATTAAATTATTGACCGCAGCTAATGGGTCGATTAATCCTGAAACACCAATTTTAAGGCGTTCCCATAGGCTAAC
>Ga0209929_1000085_pt1 | contig 34253 bp, 29 predicted proteins | sample SalPon2_C_H2O_MG_2_FD_185731 | JGI IMG/M metagenome (GOLD analysis project Ga0209929, IMG submission 185731) | Salt pond water microbial communities from South San Francisco under conditions of wetland restoration - Salt Pond MetaG SF2_C_H2O_MG... ... | reverse complement strand
CATCTCAAACCCTTCGAGTTCTAGGTGCGCACCAATGATATCAGCCTTGCACGACTTGAGAAACTTGTAAGACTCTTCTTCGTTCGCGTCGTTGATCCAAGGGACGAGACCAATCTTGAGATTGTCGTACTGCACCACGGTGGGTTTCTCAATGATGCGGACCTCTTCCATATAATGACCAAGAAGTTCTTTCAACGCACTCAAATCGTTGGTGTTCTTGTAGTATACGTCATGGTTGCCGGGAATGATATCCATGTGTATCTTATACTCACGGAGTTTCTCCAGAAAGATTTGACGATTGTGTTCTAATGATTTGAAGTTGATGAACTTCCGATTGTCGTAGTAGTCGCCAAGATGAAGAATCTTTTTGATACCATTCTCTAATAAGTATGGAAAGAAAACATCTCGGTAAAACTTCTCTTGGTACTCCATCATCACTTCGGAACTATTCCTAATTCCACAGTGCGTATCATTTAGTATTGCGAATTTCACCAGTGCCTCACAGTGTTTGCCATAATAAAAAAACAGGTCATAAAGTTTACACCGACTATGATAGTTCTCACTATAGTGATATACGTATCATATGGTTCGGTTTTTTCGTCACTATAACCACCTAAACTGTACTGCCATATTCTAAACCATTTCATTCATCAAAAAACTCCGTCAAATCAGAATCAGCAGTACGTGTACGTTTCTTACGTTTCTCTTTCTTTGCGTACTCATTGAATAGTCTATCAGATTCTTTCACAAAGTCAATACGATCACGCAATTCATCCACAAACGCTTGGGTTGCACGTGCAGCCTCATCGTTGTTTATCTCATCGGATACAAGTTCGGATAGTCCTGATTCCGACAAATACTTCATCTTGATGTCTTGTTGACGCTTCTCTTTCTCGATACGACGAAGAAAGGCATACCAACTGATTTGTGTGAAATACGCAAATGCGTTGGGTTTTCCTGTGCGAGTTGCGGTGTCTAGATTATAATTTTCGATTGCCTTCAGACAATTCTCGACTGCGTCCATCACCATCTCCTCTCGATAAGTGTACCGAACGAAGTTTGCCTTATGCGACAGACCCTCCGATATCTTTAGAAAGCACTGTGCGATATAATTGGTGACAATAGGTTTGGATTTACCTTGTTCTGCACATTCGTTTGCGTGTCGAACATAGTCCACCACCGCTTGTGAGAAATCTGCGTTATTGACATAGTGGGGTTTATTTTTTGGTTTCATGGGGTACTCTCATTACTAATTTAACAGACATTATAAACTATTTTAGGGAAAAATGCAAGCATAAAAATAATGCTTGCCAAATATTAAAAAATGTGATACCCTAAAGCTGCTCTGCGCCGAAGGGTGAATATACTAATGGAGGGTATCGTCACCAGAAGGAAATAGAATAACATTGTCATAATCATCTTCCAAATCATCCGAAGAGTCTTTCATACCCATTTCTTTCATCACACGATCAACGGATTCTTTCAGTTTCTTTTCATTTTCTTGTTCAAGTAATTTGTTGTACGCATCTCGTTTCTTTCTCATGATCTTCAATTCAAGAATACTTTGTTCATATTCTGTAATGAAAAATTCATTAGGAAATGCACTGGCCATAACATGGTTCTTCGAAACAGTAATCAACTCGGTGGGAGAATCAATGTAAGTCATCCAAGGTCGGAGTGAATATCGAGGAATATAATTATCATCAAACGTAATGGTCAAGGACATGACATTGCGGAGAATATAATCACCTTCACTGTCAGGCCATTCCATCACTTCACAAATTATTTCATCACCACAAGTTAATTTAAATTGAGATATATCGTGCATTATATGTCGACCTTAATTATTCGATAATTAAATTTCTCTTTACTATATATCTTTACACGTTCACCGCTGTGTAATAAGGTGAAGTTCTTCTTGGATTTCCAATGTAAGTCGTCTGCAATATCGTATAACTTGGTGGTTGAACCATCGTCAGACTTTCTTAATCCTCGTCCGATCGACTGCAACACTCGAATCTGGCTTTTTGACGGACTTGCGAAAATGATGTTGTGAATGTTACGTATATTGATTCCAGTCGAGAAAGTACCCAAAGAAGCAAGAATAATACTATTAGATTGTTTCTCGACGATTCCTCGGACTGCTTCTCTATCACTGGTTTTGGTTTCTCCACTAACATAGAACAACCTCTGACCTTTCTTTAGTTTGTCGTCAATCATGTCACGGAGTACTTTACCGTGACGATCGACTAAATTAAACAAGACAAGTGTGTTACCTTCTTGACTTGTTGCGAGATTTGCGATAAACTTATTTCGTTTTTCGTAAGTAACAATGAAGTCTATCTCATCCTGATAGGTTCGTCCATCAGTAAGTTTGCAATGTTCTGCGGCATATTGTAGTAGTATTATATCTATATCAAGTTGAGCGAGGGTATTTTTCTGTTGCAGTTCGTGCGTTGTGGTAACCTGTTTCTTCGGACCAAACAGTCCTTCAAGTACAAGTTCATTGACTTGTGTACCATCCAGTGTACCAGTTGTACCCCAACGATACTGTGCGTTCTTCGATTTGTTCATAATAGACGACAAAGACTTTGCTTTGAAACCATGAACCTCATCACCAAAGATTGCACCAAATTGATGAAACCAAACGGGGTGCAGTTTATAGATAGACTGCCATGTTGAGATGATGACTCGTTTGTCCGTATCTTTGTCCTTTCCTGAATATATCTTATGGCAATGCAAATCCGCATCGTACCCATAAGATATAAAATCAGAGTGAAGTTGTTCCACCAAAGATGTTGTGGGGACGATGATTAACGCCTTTTCATCGTGGTTTTCAAGGAACCATCGAAGCATCAGATAAATGATAAACGATTTACCCGAACCCGTAGGTGATATCAGAACACAACGTTTGTTCTCTATACCGTAAGTGATTGCATCGTATTGATAATCGCGGGGTTTGAAAGGGATACCCAATGTATCAAACCACTCCATAGTCTGCATGTGATTGACTTTATTTTTGTCATAAGGATATCCATACGGTCCCTCCTCAATTTTAATACCATAACCACGATCCATCGCAAATCGTTTGATCGACCAGTATAGGCCAGCATTGATCTCACCCGTGTTACGATCAAGCATACGAATCTTGCCATCCCACAATCGTTTCTTTACGCTGGGCATGAATTTAGCGCCAGGAACTTCAAATGTAAAATACTCGGATAACTCCTTGACAATATGTGGTTCACACTCTGTCAGTTGAAGCATCGCATAGTCTTTCATTTTTAGTTTGATTATTTGCATTAAAACCCTGCTTCGAATTGTTTCCACTGGATCATGTTCTTGATTGTTTGGTGACGCCATTTCAGATTATCTAGTATTTCTTTAAGTGTCTCTAACACAGTCTGCAAGTAGACGATCTTGGCTTCACTTGCTTGTATCTCGGGATCACTCTCATAGTAATGGTCCATCTCACCTTTCAATATTTTCAAACCATCGAAGGGATCTGGATTCCATCCTTTCTTTTCTAATTCTTCTTGGGACATCTTTCCGTTGTAGTACAACCATTTGTCCTTGAGAAGAATCTTCTGTTTGAACTCTGCGTCTTTCAACTTCAACTTTGCGTTGGTGTAGAGTTCCAGATATTTAGCGTGTAACTTGGGTGTCTCCTGTGAAGAGACATCCAGTTTATTAAATTCGATATGTGAGTCTTTTTTCCACTCATTCAATATATCATCAAGATTCATAATATTCCTTAAATATAGTTACAACAAACTATATTATATCATAAAAATTCAAAATAATCAAAACGAAATGTAACCGGAAATGTGATGTATTCTCCTGCATCTGTTGCAGTGAAGTTGACCGCACCAATAGAAGTGGGGTGTGAGTTCATATATTTGAATTGTTTGTTGGTGTTATTGTGACTTGACAATATTGACAATGTGATATCACAATAAGATGGTATTTCGGTTGGGTTTTTATTGTAACCCGTATGGTTTCGTTCTACGGATCTATGTACCCAATCGAACAATTCACGATATGAGTTCATGTCTTCGTCTAATAATACATCCATACTCAACAGTCCAAATGTGAGTGACTCACCCAGAAAACCAACACGACCTACTCTAGGATAACTGATCTCGGTCGATTCTAGATTTAAATCGGGATGTTGTACACCCTGCGCGTAGAACTGTAAGTTAGGATAATTGTCACGGTTTATATTTACCTTAAACCCTGTGGGTGTAAGATAGTTAGTTCCACAATCAAAGGTTGACATGCTTAATACCTGTAGTTACGATATGAATTATTTATATGAAAAAAAAGGGGGCATTTCTGCCCCCCAAATCCTCATAATTTTTAGAATTATGCGAGGATGTTGTCCACACGGAAGATGCGGTAGTACTGGTTAGTACGGTTTGCAGCAAGACCGTCAGCAGGAGTTGCGCCCACGAATGGGTTAGACGCCATACCGTAACGAGTCTTGAACCCGATGCGAGGCTGGAAGTCATTCTCACCAACCGCACGTACCATCTGTAGAGGAACGTATGGGCAGTAGAAGATACCTGCGTCATAGGGGTTAGTACCTTTGTAACCAACAGTTACGTAGTCAGCAACCGCATATGGGTCGATGTAAACACGAGTACGACCGTTCAATACACCTGCGAACGTGTTACCAGTGTCGTCAACCTGAAGGTTAGTAGACAACGCAGGTGCGTAATCCAACATGCCAGCAGCAACAAGTGCAGTAGCAACGTCAGAAGAACATACTACGATGTTACCTTTACCGCGACGAGTTTCTTTCGCAATAACGTTAGCTTCACGCTCTAACTGAACCAACAGACCCTTGAACTTCTCAACTGACCAACGACCATCTGCGTCAGTTGAAAGATCGAAGATACCAGCAGTCTGGAGACCAGCTTGACGGCAACCGATTTTCGCCTGTGCATTGATAGTACGGATGATTTCACGGTTGATCTCTGCCAAGATTTCAGTTGACAGAATGTTCGCAAGTTCAGTTTCTGCATCAAGACCGTGAATTGCTTTCAAGTCCTGTGCAAGTTCGAGAGTGTATTCTGCTTTCAACGCACGGCTGCGAGCAGTTACAGTTGCTTTCTCGATTGTGAAACCCATTTCTGCGAAATCTGAACCGGCAGGAGTTCCCAACGCTTCTGCATCAGCAGTAGGCATACCAGCTGAAAGAGGTGATGCGCCAAGACCAGAAGGAACGTAAGATGCACCAGAGTCGACAAGAGACGAGTCATTGTCAGTGTCAGTTACACCAGCAAGACCTGAAGGACCTTTGTTACCAGCAACGTCACCAGAGTCCATAGAAAGACTTGAGTCACCAGAGTAAGGTGCTTGCGCTTCGTCGAAGAATGCTTCTGCACCAGCAGTTGCACCACCACGAGTAGTCTTGTAACGTGATTTCATTGCAAAGATAAGACCAGTAGGACCAGTCATAGGCTGAACGCCTGCAAGGTCGTATGCCATCAAGTTAGGCATTGCACGACGAACAAGTGCGATCAAAACGGGGTTCCAGTTTGCACCAGTAGTACCGTGAGCTGCACCAGTTACAGAAGCGTTTGAGTTAGCTGCAACTTCGTTCAATTGCATTTCTTTCTGCATTGCCATCTCTTGGTTTTCCAAGATAGCAGCAGTTACCGCTTTACGGTGATGGTCGGTAATTTTACCAGCTGATTCTTCTTCAAGAATCGGTGACCATTTTTCGATCAAACGATCGTATGATAATTCTGTACTCATTAGAATACTCCTTATTTTTTATTGGTTTTTCGAATTGTGTTAAGGTACTGACTCATAATAGAATTAACTTCTACTGATTGATCAGCTTCCCAATCCTCATTGATTTCTTCTTCTTGAGAAACAACTTCTTTCTTGAAGTATGACTCTTTCACAGTTTTAACTTTCTGTGCAAAAGATTCTTCGTCTTCAAAGTCAAGTGATTCAACCAATGAGTTCAGTTTTTCTACTTGAGTTTCTGCAAGATCACGTGAAGCTTCACGGATAATTGCTTGACGCTTGTAGTTCTCAAGTGATTCTGACATTTCAAGAACGTTAGCAGTTTGCTTGTTGAGTTTCTCTTCGAGTTCTTCAACTTGTTCTGCTAGTTCATCAACTAGGTCAACCTTGGATTCGGGTACGTCGATGTAAGATTCAACGAACAGGTCTTTCAACTTGCCCATGAAGTCTTCAGCAATTTCAGTACGGAGACCAGTCTCGACAGCGAGTTTGTTCTCTTCCATCCAATTTTCAACTACATAGTTGAGGTAGGAATCAACCTTCTCAACGAGGTCTGCACGAGTTGCTTGCAGTTCTTCATCAAGACGTGATTGATATTCATTTTCCATTCGCTCTACTTCTTCAGCGAGTTTGGAACGAATTGCAGTTTCGAAAATTACAGCAGTTTTCGCTTTGAACTCATCTGACAAAGTTGCTTCGCTTTCCACAAGTGCGTCCAGTTCGTCTGTGTATGCGAATTCGGGTAATTCAACTGCATCACCGTCTTCGTCCACTTCGAAACCTTCCATCTTGCTGTACATTGCATGTAGATCTGCTTTCTTCATTGCAGATAACTTACCGTACATAGCGTTCAACATACCTGCTTTAGTTTTCGGCATCGGATCTTGCTTACCAGTGTCACCATTGCGAGAAGGCGCCTTTTTAGTTGCGTCTGTCGCTTTGTCGGTAGCTGCGATCGACTGTGCTTCATCTCCTACAGGCATTTTTTGAGCACTCGCTTCCTCGATTTGGTTGTCCTCATCGACAGGAAGCTCAACATTTTGATCCAGTTCAGACATATGTTTTACTCCTTAAAGTTTGATTTGAGCAACGAGAGGAAATTTTTGTACTCACGAACCTGCGTCTCATAGAGATGCTTTTTCGGAGCGGTTTTAATTTCAGTCTCCATTTCTTCAATTACTTGAGGTTGAATGATGCCATTATTCCATACCCATTCTACGCCTTCCATGATACCGTTAACAAATGCGCCAGGAGCACTAGGATCCTGTACAATATCAACTGTATTCAAAATGAAGTCGTCACGGACGTATGCAACACCATTCCTATTCTCAAGACTACCCATACCACGAGTTGACACACCTAGTTGAACACCACCTTCAAGAAGACCCTTAACGATCTTACCCATCGGAGTATCCAATATTTGTGCCTTTCCCATCACATCATTGCCTTCCATTCGAAGGTCAGTGATAAGATGTGAAACTTTGTCCAAGTTAACAGTCGGTCCATCTGGGTGATTTAACTCACCAACCGCACGTTTCTTGGAAACTTGTTCTGTAACGTATTTATTGACAGCCTTTTCCATGATCGATTTGGGGTAGATTCTACCGTTACGATTCTTTTGTTCGGACTGTGCAAATACTCCTTCTATGACGAACGACTTGTCACCGTTTTCTTTACGTTCAACGATGCACTGTACGTCATGTTCTGTATATTCGGAAATCAGTTTCATTTACATTTCCTTTGCGAATTCAACACCCATTTTTTCAGCCTCTTTTTGAGACTTATAGGTGTCTAGTTTGTCACCGTCGATATAGACAGTGAACCCTTTATTATCTTTATGCACCATAACAGAGTGTTTGTTCACCTTTTTGGAAAAGACGTGATCGCCCGCAGGCATCTTTTTTGCTTCTCTTATCTGTTTAAATGATTTCATCTAAATTGTTCCAAATCGGTTACTACCATTTGCCATGTTTCGCTTAATCTTATTCGTACCTCGGATACTTCGATCATTTGTTCGAATATACCCTTACTCCAATTGTTATCACACTCTACAATAATTGCCTTGTATGCATATTTTGATAACTTGTGAAAGATCTCTCTGATCTTTTCAAAATCATTTGTATGATATACCGGAAAAAATCTTTCCAAAATTATATAATCTCTTTTTTCACAACCCTCGATCTCGAAGTTTTCGTCATAAATGGTATTACATACGTAATCAACATTTACACCGAACGCCTCTCTGACCTTCGTACAACATTCAAGTTGTTCGTCCCATTCTATAGTTTTTATATCTAATGGTTTCCCTTTCAGTCGGTTAACGAGTTCTAAATAACCCGCTGCTATACCCATGTCTAAAAAGGTAGAGTTCGGTGCAAGTTCCACGAGACTTGTATGAACAATCTCGTTAAACTTAACCGCACTCTTCATACCACCTAACCACATATATTGAGTAGTACTAAAGTTCATCGGTTTTAAAAAAAGACCTTTATTTGCCATAACCCAATATACATGATCATGTGCGGCCTTTTCAAACGTTCTAATTAAATTATCGTTAATTATCGTTGTCATGAATTATTTATACAAATTTAATATTTAAGATTCGTCGTCTTCATCGTCAAAATCATATTCATCTTCTTCGAATTCATTGTTATTGTCATCGACTTCTTCTTCGGCATCTTGTTGCGCATTGTGCATTGTATCCGCAATACGGATTTTTGCTTGATCCAAAGTGTCTTGTAGACGACTTCCTATAATGTCACTAAACGATTGTTCCGCATCCGTGTACTGTCCAGTTTCGATCGATTTTAATAAATCTTCGATTGGGTTGTTATTTTCAATCGGATCCGCTTCCACTTCTGCAACAATTACGTCTTCGTCAGCCATAATTTATCTCCTATTTTAATGCTAAAAATTCACCTTTCTTCAAGGTTTTATCTACCTGTGTTTTCACATCAGTCAAGTCACTATCTATATCTTTCACTAATGTACCATATGAATTCGTACCCGTGTTTAAAAGTTTCGTATATTGCCAAACTTTCTCTGCAATGTTTAAATAATCCTGTTCTGTCACTGCCGCAGTCGCAACCAATTGGTCAACCAAGTTAGAACGTGTCAAGTTCACCGATACACCTTCTGCAAACAAAAATGGGTTTTGTCCTGTCTCTCGTGTGTAGATGTTACCGTTCACAGTAAGAATATACGGTGTCTTACTTGCAAATGGTTGTATTCTCCAGCCATTCTCAAGGAAGAACGTCGAACCAACATTCAAAGTATCGTTCAATGGTTCACCACCGATAGCGTCAATCGCTGGCGGCCAGTTTGATCCATATGGATACTCTAAATTTCCAAGTACCCACTCTTTCCATGCCGAGTATACATCAACTTTGATGTCTAGTACTGTTACACCTTCCGCAACATATATGATTTTGTTCGGACCATCAAACGTTACTTTCTGTGTGCCGTAATAACCACCCGCACCAAATCCTCCACCACTTCCGTCAGAATCTGCCCACAGAGTCCAATGTCCGTACTGGAAAACAACATTCATTACTGCTTGATCTCGTTCCAGAATATCGAGAAGTTGACTTCAATCTTACCTTTGCTGGGATCATAAAATGAACTGTCTGCTTTGCTAGTACCCTGTGGTTTCGCAAACACACAGAAATACACTTCAGGTCCATATCCAGACAAAATAAAACCACCAGTCGCAACACTACCAGTGTTTCCTGGCCATGTCAGACTGTCACCGTTTGGATTAGTTGCTCTGCTCAACGATGAAGTGTCCCAAGGTGTTTGGAAATTCTTATCGAGATACAGTTCGGCTTTGTCGTTGTCAATCATACGCAGATAGAAAATTGCGCCGGCACCGTTTGTCTTTCCGTCGTTGATACCGTATGTCGCATCTTCACCGATAGCATATGGAATTTGTTCGAACTGAATCGCATTACCTTCACGATGCAAAGAATAACCAACGCCTGTAGGTGGTGTATTAATTTGAATAACAGTTGCTTGACCCGCACTCGGTGACTGAAACACTTTGAGAATCGGACAACGGTTGTTACCACCATCGTCTGCCGAATTCTTGAACGCTGATTGTAATGAAGTAAACGCACCACTCAAGTCTTCCTGACCACCGTATCCACCAGTGTATGTTACAAGTGAGTGAATACCACTATTACGGAACAGATTTACAGTATCAATTCCTGCTTTGCCGTATGCCATCACGCTATTGCCGGGATCATTTGGTTCTATAGGAAGGAACACCGGATCAACCCCAAGAGCGGTGGCTTCTGTTGTGTCATATAAATTGACTACACGATTGACACCCGAGATTACAGGATTCACATAAATCTGAATACTCATTTGAACTTCGCTACCGTCTTCACGATACGCATACGCACGAGCAGAACGAGGTAGATGAAGCGTTCGATTAGGATGATTCACACCTTTGATGCGTGCTTGAGGTGCAAGAATACCAATCAAATAATATTCATCATTGACAGGCATGTGGAAATTGACATTTTCATTACCGTCGAAGGCGACACTTGGTGCCTTATCTACAACAATAGTAGTTGAGTTGATGATATCAGATACACGAGTTTCTTTAGGAAGATAACCATCGCTATCACTAACGATCCAGCCTGGCTTGATACCAGTGAGATTCGGAACAGTCAATGTAGTGCCAGATGATGTAATACTCGTCTTTGTAGTAATACCACGATCACCGAATGCGTCCTTCAACCCTTGAACATCGTTCATGTTAGCGGGATCAATCAACGCCTTGAAGTATTCGGTTCGTCCGCTTCCCAATGTTGATGTTTGAAGATCTGCTTCTGAATATACAGCGCAACACCATACGAACATACTGGAAGCACCAGTTACTGCAATATCTTTCATTTGATGTTGACAGAATCGCAACGGTAAAGAACCTGTCTGTGAGTGAGGAACACCACCATTGCTATCGTGATAGTATTCGTGAATTACAACACGCTGACCTTCATGATATGTTCCGAAACGAACACGACCCGCACCCAACCACTGAATATCTAACCAATAGATGTTATCGTCTGTTAGATTGAAAACTTTACCCGAGTTGCCGGTTCCGTCTACAGGATCACCGTTCCATCCGTCCAATGTGGTTGATTGAACAACACCATCTGAAGTAATAATGGTTTCGTTCTTTCGCATGATTCGTTCAGTTATAGTACCCGTCGCAGACGAACGAATAACAAATTCTAATCCATTTGTACCAGTACAACGGAAGAAGTAACCGTTACCACCAGTCAGTTCATAAGTTGCGCTCGGATTGGTGAGATCAGCATCGTATTCACCGTCGAAGTATCCCCATTCACGCATCACACCAGTTTTACCCGTATCGCCCAATGCGACAGTCATAATCGCTTGTTGTGACAAGCCAGGAAAATAGTGGTGATATGTGTTAGAAGTCATCTGCGCCCGAATCGCATCAGGACCGAAGTTAGTTGTTGCGGTATTGGTCTGACCTTCAACACCCGTTGTCAATACAGCGGCATGAAGATTGTCGTTGTGAGATACTCTGGCGCCTTTTGTCAAGCCGTTTACTGTTTTCGAAAACTGGTCGGGAAGAAAGTTGTTAGCGAAAGTATAGTCACCAAGAATAGAAGCACCCGATGTACGAAGTTTACCAAACGCATCAAGTTGTGGCAGACCTTCTGCGAATCGCATGTTCATAGAACCAGTAGCGTCAACATCAACACCAAATTCTGGATTGTCATAACCCAAAATGTGATTCGAGTTTATATAAACATCACGAAAACTTTGAACTGTGGCAAGAACAGTTGAACCATCTTCGTCAAGGATGTTCGCCCCAACCTTCGGATCAAGGTTCTCATACTTTGCCGCTTTCGCATAGTGTACTTCAAGAATACCTGTCGTAGATGTGATTTGATAAACACCGTGAACATGAATAGAATAAACAGCATCGTCACTGAATGTTGTGAAGTATCTTTCGCCAATGTCCCATGCGTATCCCGCAGGACTTAAACCTGTGTAGAATATTTCAGCGGTATGCGTCATTCGCACACGCTTACCTGCTCCATCTGGTGGGACTCGCAAGAATGTTCGTTCGCCTGCCATTTATATTACTCCGAAAATAAACTTGTATTCATGTATTTATACGTCATGGATTACTAAATACACGGTCTGTGACCTGCTGAATTGGAATGGTTGTGTTTGTGCTAGGAACTGCAAACGCAAACAATGGTTCTGCAATCCAATTCAAATTGAAAATTCGAATGTCATAACTCGCACCAACAGTAGCGGTGAAAGAAAACGTGTTGTCATCTGTACTACCCGAGGCGGCCGCATCCGGTCCTGTCAATCCAGTTCCAGTTCCACCAGACAATGTTTCAACACCTGCTACCGCAGTCGTCGTACCTGCTTCGAAAACTCGAACTTCTGTACCGTCTTTCAACTGACTGAATGCCAGTGTAATAGTAGAAATGATCGTTACAGTTCCAGTACTATTAGTTGTATCAACGGTTGGTGTGTCACCCCCACTTACGTTGATAGTGATGGGCGATCCTGAAGTGTTGACAATAACTTCATTACCTGTTCCACCGTTTGTTGCGGCATAACCATCATAAGTAAAATTATTGAAGGTGAACGGTGAATTTGTGGCATCAGATATCTCGATCGCATGACCAGTTCCACCCGACACGAACATCAGATCAGATACGTTTGTGGTATTATTCAACAATACAGCGGCTTCAGCAGTTCCCGTAGATGTTGTGTTTCGAATCGTGTTGTTCTTGAATTCAGTTGTTCCTACCGTGATTTGAGAACAGTTTCGAAATACACACGCAAAGATTTCATGATTAGGACCCGCAGTCCCATCAGTGGTGAATGTGAACCCCTGATCAAATCCATCAAAAGTAGTTGCGTACAAACCCAATGAGTTGATGTTGGCGCTTGATGCTGTGAATGCCGCACCGACCGCTGGAGGCACAGTAAGTGTACATCCCGCAGAACCTTCACCCGCATTGGTACCACGTGTTCCTAAAATAAAAGTTGTCGTTCCTGTTGCGTTTCCTGTGACCGTAATAAAGTATTTATCCGTAGAAAATCCACGATCTTCGAATACGATTGTTTGTGCCGTATCTTCGAAGTCAACAGATCCTGTTCCTGACGCATCACCAAAGGTAAAAGGACCCTGAAGTCCAAAAGTGTCGGACGCTAGTTCTCGAATGATTCCATATGCCGCACCAGTTGAACTCGCTACGTTCTGGCCAGGATGATCTGTTTCAGCACGGTCCCGTTGTGCGATTTCTAGAAACTTCCCTTCTGTACCTGTGCCACCGCCAGTGATAATCAGACCGCCATTACCGTATGCGATCAAATCCATGAAGCAGTTTTCTACACCACCCACTGACTTCTGAAGTGTTTTGAAAGCGTTACCGATACGAGTAATGTTGGTAAGGTTTATACTTCCTGCGTTGCCGTTGAAAGCGGTTGTTGTTGCGGGAAGAGAACCTGTGTCAATTACGAAACACTGCCACAATACAGGACCGTCAGTGTGTCTAAATCCTGCACCGTTAGAACCACCAACATGATAACCAATGTTGTTTGTGTTATCACCGAGATAGATCTGTACACCACCGTTAGCAGTTGTGTCCATCACACCCTGTGGTAGTAACCAACAATAAACCAAGGTGTTCGTCAAGTTTGTGGTTGTGCTGAAGTAAGCAGTTTCGGTTGCGTTCGAAACCTGCTGACCCAAACTACCAGTCGCTTCAACAGGGTTGGGGTTAGAGGTAAAAACAGTAACACCATCCGAAGCAGTCCAACCAGTTGTGGCGTCTGCTTCTGTTGGTATTACTCTAGTGTCGGTGATGATGACTGCCATTATCTACTCTTCAAATAACGATCATACAATATCATTGTGACTGCTTGATGTCCCCAAAATCCACCATTGTTTGTGACAGAGGGAATTTTTACCGCAACGTCAATACCTTCACGGAAATGGGTTAGATACGGACTGTATCCTGTTCTGCCAACAATATACATTGCGTTTTCGGGATGGACAAAGTCAGGCAATTCTGTCGTTGCCGCTTCATCCACGTACACGTGTGTCATGGTCGAATTTTCTGATAGAATGGTATCAATTGACGTGTGTTCAATCACTGCCGCCTTTTCGAGTCCTGTGATTGGTGTCATATAAAATTCATTGACACCATATTCCATCAAGGGATGTTTCCACCAATTGAACTCTTGCCAAGGTGTATCCCATCCTCGTTCCCAATGTCCTACTACCTTGACTGTCATGTTATCCCTCTAATATCTGTTTAAGTGTTCCGTCTAAATCTTTATCTAGTTCTTCTTTTAGTTTCAAAACATCAGTCAAATCAAATTCCCACACTACATTTTTCTCTTCTGTTTCCACAAACGAAACCGTGCCGTCATCTTTATATTTCATGTCGGCATCCATTTTAATCTTTGCGGGAAGACGTTTGTCCTGAACAATGTAAAGAACCTCATCCGAGGTTTTACCTAGAATTTTTGCTGTTTGATCTAAATCTAAATTCATCATTATCTCCATGAAAAAATAGGGGGGACGAACCCCCCTTCAATCATTACTTATGGGTTACTGTAGTTTCGTTCTACAGGTGATACTACCGAGATCGAGTTAGTGTTAACTCGTGTCAGAGTAGAAGTCTGTTGAACCCAAGTTCCACTTTCGAGACCAATTGCACGAACGTTAACCGCAACGTTATCAGCATTGTTCTCACCCACTTTGTTCAAACGATCTTTCTGTGAGTTGTTATCAAATGCGTAGGTGAATTCGAATATACCATCCGTCAAATTACCTGTAGCAAGTGTACTAACTGCCGCTTGTGTAATATTGTTTTCAGAAGTTGCAGCAGCTGAATCAAGTAACAACGAAGCAGGAGAGTTAATTGGATGAGTTCGAATCGCATCACCCGCAGTGTTTAACGTCTCGTTAACTGGTACAACAGTATCATCCAGTGTGATCGCAGCAAAGTTATTCGAATCGAAAATAGAGGTTATTTTCCAAATAACGTTGTGGTTTCCACCTGTACCAGAAGATTTGTGGACTCGGAAATACGCATCCGCATCTAGTGCAGGGTTCAAACCATTTGCGTTTTGAACAGTCAATACTGGAGTGAATGTAGTTCCTGCCAATGTGAAGTTCGCACTGTCTTGAGAACCGTTTGGACCAACGTTCGAAATTGTGACCGAAGTTCCAATTTCATCACCGACAACATAACCACGAGTGTAGTCGTAGAATACGAACACTTTAGCGTTTGCACCGTCATTCAAGATATCCTGCGAGAATGAAATCTGAACAGCAGTCGAGAACGGGAATGAACGTAAAGTATCGTTGTCATCTCTCAACTGGGTGTTGTTGATGTCAGCAGCGTTAATGCTGGTGATCGCAACACCAGTCAACGTACCACTTTGGTCTGCGTTTGTAGCCAGTTTGGTTGTTAAGGTAGAACCAACGAACGTCACCAGTTCGTCTTGCAGTTTACCGATTTTTGTAGTACCCGCCGCAAACTCAATGTCTGAATCTTGACGCAACTGATACTGAACCCAAGAATACAGTTCTGGATTGGTTAAGTTTGTACCAGTACCACCTGACGCATTGATTTTAATACCGAAGTCATAAGGTCCGTCCAACAAGTCTTCTGCATAACCGAATGTATTAGATGCTTCTGAAGTTGCAAGGTATTCGATGGTAGGACCATCACCTTGTAATGAGTATTTCTGACCAGCAGCAGCTGCTGCTTGAATTGTCGCATCACTTACCGAAAGGTTAAGATCCTGTTGTTCAACCAATGGGAATCGTTGAACATTGTATGGTAAAGTAGTACCAGCCGACAAACCGATGTCGGTAGTATCTGTTTGGTCAAATGTCCATGCCAATGTTGATTGAGGTGCTTGGAATGGAGTTGATCGAATAAACAAACGAAGAATATCACCACGACGATCAAATGAAGTCGAATCCAAGGTTTGTACCGCTTGGTTTGCCTCACCAGCATAGTCGTAGTCAAAAGGACCTGCTTTTGCAGTACCGTTTGCAGAATCAAAAAAAGCATAGTATACTGTATGCTGGTTAATTGTTGCAACGTTATCTTGGTTTGGTTCACCTTGAATGTTACCCAATGAAATCGTACCGATATATTCACGTTTCAATGTGGTGTTATCTACATCGAATTCTCTCCAACCACCAGTACGCAACAACGAACGAGACGAATCATCCGCAGGTGTCCAACCGAAACGGAATTCGAACTGTTCTGGTGTAATCGCAACCAGTGGGAAAGGATATGCGATTAGATCTTTACTATTAGGATCGTCTTTCCATTCTTCTTTTAAGAACGAATATAATGCCTGAAGAGTAACACCATCATTCGACAAAACCGGAGTTTTAGGAGACGCACTATTGTTTCGTACTTTAATAGTTCGTAAGGATGTATCAATGTAGATACTTGCCCCAGCCGAGTCGACAGCGTTATCCTTAAGCAAATCGGGATCTGTTATTAATGCCATTTATTTTCTCCGAATTTGATTTGGATTGTTGTTACTACCATATTTATAATTAAGAATAACTAAATGTCGCACGATCATCCCAAATTTTATCAAAATTAGCAGATCCTTCTGCCCATAGTATATTGAAGTCGTCACCCACCTCTTCAATTCTTTTAATTCGCCATTTCGCTTCTGACACGTCAGTGCCAGGAAGTGCCTCTCCAATATAATAGAAAGACCCCTCTTGATCAATTAATTTGTTGTATTGAACTTCCAATTCTGTTTTCAACCTATCTAATATGTTTACGAAACTTTCTACAACAAACTTCTTTTTTGTTGGGTCGAATATTAATATACTGTCCCCAACAATACTTGACAACTTGGTTTTATCCACATCCGCATTGTCAAGTATCTTGTAAGAACCACCACCACCTAATGTACTCAATGATGTTTGGAGATTCTTCAGTTGTCTTTCAACATTAGTGTTTATTTGACTTTGTTGTTTAGAAACCTTTGAGTTAAAGTCTTTTAATAGTTCTTCGAATCTGGGTTCATAGTCAGGAGCGGGATCACCCTTATCACCTTTATCGCCTTTTGGACCAGTTGGCCCTTGCGGACCTATCTCACCTCTTTCGCCCCTTTCGCCCTGTGCCCCTTGTTCGCCACGTGGACCCGTCTCTCCGACATCTCCTTTCTTTCCTTCTGGACCTTGTGGGCCGATATCGCCTCGATCGCCTTTATCTCCCTTTGACCCAGTCTGTCCTGCATCACCTTTTTCGCCTTTATCACCTTTAGAACCTACTTCTCCTTTTTCTCCTCGTTCTCCACGAGGTCCTTGAATTCCTCGTTCCCCTTGTGGTCCTCTTTGTCCATCAGAACCACGATCGCCCTTTGGTCCAACAAGGCCCGCATCGCCTTTCTCACCCTGTTCGCCTTTTTCTCCAGTATCTCCTCGATCTCCCTTGTCCCCTTTGACACCTTTGTCTCCTTTGGGTCCCTGTAATCCGCGCTCACCTCGTGCACCTTGAGGTCCTCTTGGTCCAACCGGACCTTCACGCATGACAAGTTCATCGAGTCGTTGTTCGATTACTCGTTTCTGCTTCTCTAATTCTTCTCTTGCATATACAAGAGTAAAAGCAGTTGCAATCTTATCAATTTTGCTCATTTAGACGTGCCATATACCTAGTCAATTCTTCAGTCAATTCATCTTCATGTGTGGGTATATATCGTTCCTGTTTAGGTTTTTCCGCCTCTTTTTCTTTCTGTCTTTCTATTTCACTTTTTGGAGGAACCACTTCTACAGGGACGGGTTTTGACTCCGCAGGTTGTTTTTCTGTTTCTCGTTCTTCTTGATCTGGTATCTCACCGGACTTTTCTTCTCCGTCTATTTCTTTCTTCATCTGTTTGATGTCTTCATCAGACAATCGTAAGACATTTTTTAATATCCATTCTTTAGACAGATAGTCACCCACGAACGGAGTCATCTCATTCAAGAGACTTGCACGTTCACGATAAATTTCCATCTCTTTGAGTTCTGTGAAGTGATTGTCTTTCACATAGTCAACGTAGATGTCGTCTTTCCACTCTTCCCAATCTTGTTCTGTGATGATCTGTTTGAGCATCAATTGTTTTTTGAGAATACCCAAGAACACCCACGAGAAACGACGACGAAGTCTATCAATAAACTTCTGGAATTTTACTTCATCCCGTGAGATTTCTGTAGAACGACCAAGAGAGAATTGTGCTTCCTGTTCTAAACGATTCACTGGGACGTTCAGAGAACGATACAATCGTTTCTGAAAATAGATGATGTCATCTATCTGTCCCAGATTATCGCCGCCTGGCAGTGTTGAGATTTCTGTACCACGACCGTTTTCTCTACGAGGCAACCAAAAGTCTTCCAACATAGACATGTGTTTACGATCGTCTTTTAATTGTCCTGTGTTTGCATCATAGACAAGTTTGTTACGATACTTTGCCATGATGTCTTTCATGTACTGATCTGCTTTACCACGTGGCAAGTTACCCACGTCAATATAAAATATTCGACGTTCGGGTGCACGTGCAAGACGATAGATGACCAGTGAGTCTTCCATCATACGCAATTGGTTGATGGGTTTTAATGCTTTGTGTAGGTGCGATAGAATTTTTTTCTTACTTTCATCCAGTACACCAGAAGTAACATACGAAATCGCATCTGTAGAAATACGAACCGCAGTACTAGACTGACCCGGCTTTTCTTCGAAGACATAGTATTCATCAATTCTGTCGACTATCTTGACTCCGGTTTTTTGATCTTTTTTGTATTTTACTTCTTTTATTTTACGAATACGTGCAGAATCTACATGACGTATTTCTTGAATACCTGCTTTGAGATTGGATTCGTTTGCCAATAAGTGGTGAACAATTCTTCCATCAACATACCAAGAACGGAACAACTCGTGTCCAATCTCATTGAACTTTAACATCTGAACGATGTTATTAAATTCTTCTGTAATCTGATCTTTTATTTTATCGGATGCTTCGATATCATCCAAAGATATTTCGACAGATGATTCTAATTCAGACGCTGTAATAGATTCGTTGACAATTTCATCAATTGCCATATCAACCTCGGGGTGCATCGAGACACCACGATATTGCATGACTAATTGATGATTGTCCTTTGCCTGATCACCTTCTAGGTTTACATATTGACCATAGTAACCTGCCGCAGTAGTTACATATCCTGCGCCATCGGGATCAGTGGGTGGAACCGGAGACGGCAGTTTCTCTCTATCCGAAGACGAAGAATTTTTCGATCTGCGAATCTCGAATCCAAATAATTTCAAAATGTTATTTTCTTCTGCCATTCTCTTTCCTAAACTAAAAAAATACTAGGGAACATGCGCTCCCTAGTATTTAGTACCATTTTAACTGGTTGTGTTACTCTCCCAGTATTGATATGTAAACGTTACGTCAAACACTTCCACTTCACCAACCGTATCGTAACTTAATTCGATAGGTCCACAAGTGGTAGGGAATGCACCACGGAAGTCATATCGTTTGATAATCGAACCATCACGGTCCAATTGTTCAACGATCAAGTCTGCCTGATAATCAATCGGATTAGTCAAACCCGTGTTTGCGGCATGACCATTGATTCCGTTCATCCAACGTTCAATTGCATCACGTACAGCAAAGTCAGTGTCATTAAGAACCTGAACTGTCCAGTCGTCAAAGGTTCTTTCACCCGCCAATTTAACTTCACGACCACGGAAGTTGATTGGAAGTGGCGTAACAGTAGACTGGGGTAACTGTGCCGTTTTGCAAAGGAATGAAGTAAGTTCCACATCACCACCCGCATAAATCGGGAAGTTCAGAGTAACTTTAAAGAGGTTGGGACGTGCGCCCCCACCTCTTAACTTCGACTTAAAGTCATCTACTCCTAAAACTGCCATGTCTTATCTCCTTAAACGATACCAACGACTTCTTCGAAGTCTACACCAGTTCTTACTGCTACGAAATTCAGAGTTACGTAGTTGATAGAACGTGCAGGTTTCACGAAGACTGACGCTACAAATGAATTGTTATCAATAACGTCCGATGTATTGTTTGTTTCATCACAAACTACACGGAAGTCAGTGATACCTCGTCGACCCTTGATTTCACGCAAGAACGGTTCGATAATGTTAACGAATTCCGCCCGAGTAAACTCATCGTTGAATTCGAACAGTACGTTCTGCGCAGCTGCTTTAATTGCTCTCTCCATGACAAGGAACAGTCTTCGAACGTTGATGCGATTAAACGCAGAAGGTTTGTTCAAGAATGTCTTGTCACCGTAAAGAAGAATACCCTGTCCTGGCAAGTTAACGATTGGGTTAACTCCCGCCTTGTACAAAGTGTCTCTCTGTGTCTTGGTTGCGTTATATGCAATCGAGGTAATACCGAAATATTGTCCACGACGACTACCCGCAGGTGAGAACCAAGGTGCAGCAACATCATCAGTCGTTGCCATCGTACCCGCAGTTGCAGGTGACGCAGGTATAAACACATATTTATCCGAGTACTTGTTGTACACTTTCAGATAGTTATTATCCAAAATCAGATAAGAAGATGCGTTGATACCAGATTGTGCAAATGATATAATGCTAGTATTAATAGTAGTTGGGTCATTAACTCCAACAATCGAAGCACGATTAGGCGAAGCAACAGCTACACAGTCTTTTCGTGCAGCTGCAATGGATACAAGATTGTTCACAACAGTTCGTTGATCTGTTTCTGAAACCATGCCGGGAGCTATTAGGAAATCGACCTGAATGGTATTTTCATCTTCGAATTGCGTAAACCCTGTCGCATAGCCACCCGCAGTTAACGCACCACTGTTAACACCACCAGCCAAACTTTTTTCTACTGCGGCGACTTGAGAGTTCGCCCCGTTCGCTGACGCAGTGAATGTTGCTGAAGTGGCAGGAACATAAGTTGGAACGTCCGCACCCCAGACAAAGGAAGAACGTGTGTTCAAAACCTCCAAGATGTTATTAGTCGAACCGTCTTCTGTTTTTGCGTCTGTTGCTAAAGAAACATTAGGGAACGTTTCCAGTACAGTTCCACGAGTTCCTGTTAAGAGACCATCTTCGTCGATGACCGCCACGTGAACTTCGTCAAACGCAACTGCACTATCAACAGAACGAGATGCAACGTAATCTGAAGTCGATGGTTTTGCATCAAATGAACTGGCATATGCCCAGTTATCCCACGCACTGTCTCTTGAACCACAAATAGAAACTTCTAATGAGTTGCCAACCGAACCAGCATACTTTGCAAAAAAGTTTCCTGTTAATCCTGTTTTCTTTGTCTCCCAGTCATCTAGGTTTTTAATCAATGCAGCGGTACCATCTGTTGCGTTTTTCGCTGCATCTGTTACTGAACGACAAACGTAAAGATTGTCACTGTAACGTAAATACGTAGTTGCTGAAAGAAAGTCGATAGCAGAGCTATCCTTTGAAAATACGGGAGAACCAAAGTTCGAAACAAGTTCTGCTTCGTTACCTACCAGAATAGGTTTTTCGACTGGTCCCCACGCAAAATCTCCCACATATGCACCAGTAGAAGAAGTGACACCCGGCACAACGCCCGAGACATCAATTTCTTTAATCTGTACATTTGGGGATTCTGACGTTATTATTGCCATAATCGTGTCCTTTCGTTGAGTTAATTATAAGAATTCATAATACGGACTATTCAATTCAGTTTTATTTATAACTTAACGATATTCTAGATCCCACGGTATATGCCAATCGTAGTTCTTCATAATTTCTCGTTCTTCGATCTCTTGAATTGCATCAGAACCGTCATCCACAAAACCAAACGGAACTAGGTCATCTTCGATCTGACGCATTTTATCGTCGAACATCATTTTCTTCAGGTCTATGTCTGTCATGTCTGCAAACATTTGAGTTGTGACGAAGTAACCCAACATTACCAGATTCATCATTAAATCGTCATGGTTACCGTCACTTGCCTCGTATGACACACCCTTTGCAACGAAGGTCGATATTTCCATAATCGTTTCTTCATCACATACGTCCAGTTTTCTTTCTTCAAGTAAATCTTTAATACCCGAACAACCCAGACGTTTGACCTTTCGGTTCATTTCGATACCGACCGAGTTTGCCTTGATTGCGGACTGTACGTGCACGTTCTCATATTCTAAATCATAATATAATCCATTACAAGTAACCGCCCCCTGATCATTTGATTCAATTACGACATATGCTTCATTGTAGACTTTCGCATACTTATAGATAATATCAGGGAAGAGTATTGGAGAGATAGTATTGTTCCGATACACGGCGACTTGTTTAAATGGTCGCACCGTAATATCGACTAAAGTAAAGGTCGAATAGTCCTGTCCTCTTCCTTTCGCTACATCGACTGTCATGATATAACTGTGATTTTGAATAGGTTCTTCGTATATTTTTACATCACCACCTTCAAGATATCGAATGGGTGGTTTTGCACGAAAACCCATTAAAGTCTCTGCATTGATAAGGGTATCACCTGTACCAAAAAAGGTGTTGCCAAATTCTTGGTCAAATTGTAATTGTGATGTGTTCGCAACGGTTTGTTTTTTCCATGCTTCATCACGTCCTGGCACGTCCCACCAGTTTACCGTAAACGGTTTATATTCGTTCGTTCCTTGTACCGCACCTTCCCATATCTTATGGTAGGTATTACCTATTCCGTTTGCTGTAGATGTGATAATAACCTTTGTGTCTTTTCCCGCAGAAATAACCGGATATGTTGAAGTGTAGAATTCGCTTGCTCGTTCAACAAAAGCGAACTCATCAAGAAACAGTAGGTTAACAGACATACCCCGAATACTACTCCCAGAAGTAGCAGCAGCAATGATACGACTGTTGTTGCTAAATTCGATAGAACCTTTGTTAAGTGCCCGACAGCCGGGTTGTAAGAAGAACGGTAAGTTTTCGAGTGCGAGTGTGACACGTTGTAACATCTCCCTTGCAGTTGCGCCTTTGTTTGCTAGAACAGCAATGGTTTTTTCAGGATGGAATATTGCATACCATAACAAGTATACCACAGAAGAGATTGATTTACCAGACTGTCGACACGCAAGTACGACACTAAAACGATTGTCGTTAAAGTGTTTGAACATTTTTTCCTGATATGCATACAAATTAAAGTTGACAAGACCCTTGTCGAGTGATATAATCTTAACGTAGGTTTTTGCAAAGTATGCCGGATCATTCATGCACTTTGCATATTCTTTAACGTCATGTTCAGTCCACTGTTGTTGGACTCCATCACGTTTTACATTAGGATTACCGAGATAATGATTGTGATCAGTCATCCGATACGCTAGTTGCATCAATCACCTTTTCTTCTTCTTCACTTTTTATCAGTAACCTTTGCAGGTCAGTTGTACTGCCTATAAAAACATTATTATTGGTGATCGTTTTTTGTTCTTCTTTGGTTTGAGATATTTCTTTATTCTTCTTATTCAAATCCATTAATTTATCATTAACATCACTAATGTTTTTAATCATATTAGAAAGTACTTCGAATGCACGAGGATGTTCAGACTCTCTCGCAACCTCAATCATCAAGTCGAGTGACTCCCTTCCCTTCTCTATTAAATCATAATAGGTTTCACGGGAATAATGGTAATCACTCCTGATGTTTGGATTACTGTCATCACTCATATATTATCCACCTGGCTCAAGGATGTCTTCAGGTAATCTAGTTGCGGTGCCATCACTATAAATCTCTTCTGCTCGGATTGTTACAGTCCAGCTGTCACTGTTAGATGGAACTACAGGAACGCCAGGGGCTGAAACTTCTCTAATACTTATAGTTACGTTAAATTGATACTGTGCTTGTGGGTCTTCTACTTGAGCAGTCCAACCGTTTTCGGTATTCATTGACAACCACGTACCAAAACTACCAATCGCAGTACCCGTACCCAAAGTGAAATTTGATACTGCTCTTACTTCATAGTTCGCACGATTTGCAGGAAGACCACTCACGTCAGATAACCATGTTCCAACAATATTATCGTATGTCTGTGTAGTTGCAGCAGTTGCAACTATTTGTCCATCAGTTTTAAATATAACCCCTGCCTGTACAATTGGGAATGCGGCACGGGTTCTTATAAGGGATGGTTTGTCAGATATGACAACAGGTACTGTTGGAGTTGTATCATTAATAGTGATCGTTCTAGATTTTAACAGAGTTCCAATTGGCGTGTCATAAACACCAAACGTGTATGTGTCATTTGCAAAATCATCGTCAGTGTTGGTTGTTACACTGAATGTACCCTGTTCAGGAGAACCTGTCGACAAAGTAAATACTTTATAAGGTGAACCAGTAAAGTCACTCCACACCTCGGGTTGCGCAAAACTGATTATCTCACCAGCAGAAACCCCAGAAGATAATGCTTCACTCATATCAACACCCACACCACTTGATATGAAAGTAATACTACCCCCAACAGAAAGTGATTGTGCGGCTGTCATACCAACTTCCAAATTGGTGGTGTCGCAATATATGAAAAACGATCCGATCGGTGATGAAGAAGTTGTTTGTTTAGGATAAACAACATCGGGCCACGCATAGTAAGTTTTAGGTGGCAAGTTATTACCATCAAAAGTAAAGTTAATAACGTCACCTTCGTCTGCGGTGTCGCTAACGAGATCTGTCACCAATGTCAGACCAGAAGGTGGTCGGTCAGTCATCTGGAAGGTATCAGAACCAACAATAGTACCACCATTCGATGCGTAATCGTCAATACTTACCGTTACAGTTCCAGTCTGGGGACCTTCATAATCATCACTTATAGAAGTGAAGAAACCCTGTGAATAACTAGAATACAGAGACGTAAAACCCTTTGATATCTGGGTCTCATTGAATCTACCAACAACACCAGATCCAGTAATCTCGAAATATAAATCTTCGACTTCCCTTATGTTGGGAGTTACAGTCACAGACAATAGAGAACCTTCCACAACGTCACTTGCAGATATAGTGTAAGTTTGTACACTACTGTCAGTTATAGTAATCGTACCGGAGTTAGAAATTGCCCCGCCAGTATTCGTCTTTGCAATTTTTACGACGAATGTCTCGGTACCTTCACGAATTTTATCTGCCTTCAGATTTAAAATAATATTCGCTTCTGCTTCCGTAGGAGAGTTAGCTTCAACTAAAATCTGTTGTCGTGAAGAGTTGGTAGCGTACCCACTGGTGAAATCGTCCGAAGTAATATTTGTACCTTCAACCCAATAATAATAATAACCAGCGGTATCATTGGTGAGGAAGTTAACTGTTAGAACAGAAGATTCGGTAACCGTTGTAAGATCCGGTGTCAATGTATATGTGACAGTAGCACCAGCTGGTAATATTGATACTCTTTCTGTTGCAACGATATTACCACCCGTCGAAGCATCTGTCAAAACAAAATCAAACTCTTCGGTTGTGGCGTCAGTATTGGTCGCAATAGTAAGTGTCGGATTTGGAGAACTTGCATTGTTCGTTATAGAAACAGCTGTCCGTGAACCAGAACTCGGTGGCGTTGTAGAGAAATCCGCATCATCTGTAGTTACATGACTCACATAAAAATGGTGGTCAATTGCATTGTCGATATTCGTACCTGTTATAGAAAAGGTAATCGTGTCACCTTCAGTCGCAGGTTCTGGGGAACTGGATATCAGATAAGTTACCGCTTTGTCAACCAGATTGAAAGTGTCACTTGTTGTGAAACCAGCCGCAGTTTCGGTCATTGAAATAGTTCCGGACACATTCCCTTGATACAAAGAACTGGAACTTGTTCCGGTAAGTATATATGAACCAGATGTACCTGTTATCACAAACGATCCAGAAGTTACCGCAACCCTTGAGTCAGCTGCCGCAGAACCCGTCATCGTCCAGTTTACAGTCTCACCCACGCTTGATAAATCTGCCGTAAGATTCGCAACTAAAGAATTGCCTTCGGTCACGTTGGAGACCGACACACTAAATGCAGGTACAACATCATTAAGTGTGACCACAAAATTGTCCTTTACCACACCAGTTGAAGTTGCCAATACGACCGTAAACGTTTCTCCGTCATCTACAACGGTATCGACCTTTGTCTGTATGCTGAATGATCCAACCCCATCTATGATCGACACTGGAGCTTGACTTAATATAGTCGGTGGATTAACCACATAGTCAGATAAACTGGTTGTTCCGGTGTTTATATAATAAAATAACGTGCTGTCCGGTATTGTCAAATCACCAGCAGTCACTGTGAAATTTATTGTCTCACCTTCATCTACTGTGATACTGTTTTCTTGGCCGTTAACAGTGAGTGTGTATCCGATTATCTTATCGTTAATCGTTAGTACAACATTCCCTACCGATTGATTTTCATCATCCAACACAACCACTCGAAACGATTCGTTAGATTCTGTTTCGTCAGTATCGGATGCAATCGGAATGTAAAACGTTGCTCTCGCAGTGTTTGATGTCAACGGATTGAAATAAATCAATTCTGGTTCTGATGAATCTACAAAAGAGACAAAATCATTATTCGAACTTGTTATGTTTTCAAGATAAAAACTACCCTGACCAACGTTGTTACTCAAATTTGTTGCGTCTACGTTTATTTCGAAGGATGTCCCTTCTGTTCTACTGGACTGAAAAGGTGTGATGGTGTAAGAAGTAGTATTTCGTGGAGTTACTACTTCGTCTTCATCCATCAGTCGTATTGCTTCTTGTATCGCACTTGTGACGAAAACTTCCCCACCCAAGTACATGCCCGCAGGATGAACGAAAAGTTTAAATATGTCATTCCACTTGGATATTGCAACACCAGACTTGACTAACAAAGCCCATGTCTGATATAATTTATCGTCGGTAAGATATTTTAATGATTCATATCCTACCGTAGATGATGGTTCACCTATTTTGAAAATGTTTTCTTTGGTGTAGATTACCTCTACATCTAATCCATAAAACGATCGGAAAAACCATTCTATTGCGAATTTGGTCCCCTTGGATCGAAACAGTGTGTTTGAGAAGTTTGCAGCTGCTCTTAATTCCGCATCGGTATCACCAAACCCTTTGAAATACGCATCACCTAAAAGAAGTTCATCTTCAATGTAGGTCAATAAGGTGATGTCCGTTTCGTTGATATCACGATTAGCGAAAAGATGATTTAATAATTCAGTGGCATTATTTTCGTCCTGCCACTCATAATACTTTTCTAGGAGCGTGATGAATTTCGGATACGCTTCCGCAAAATATTCTGGAAGGACATTTTTAACCTGTGAATGGTGTAGGTTTAAATGTCTTCTCTTTTTGTCTGCAAACCTTCTATGCATTTATTATGCTGTTGGCTCTGTAGGCCAAACGACCTCTTCTAGTGACTGTGCTGTAGTGTTATTTATTGGTACGTCTCGCAACTCTTGACGATATGTTGTCCACTCAACCTTTTGTGCATCAGTTAAGGGTGCATCAGGTAACTGTGTCCAGTCACTTTGATATAGTTTGATTGCACGTAATCGTCTCACTTCCTTCCAGAAACGATCCGAATCAAAAACCCAACCATCAAACGTCCAATTATAAAACTGATTAGGTTTTGATGGTTTTTCTTTCCACCCATCCTGATAATATTTCGTACCAACAAATGAGTCGGTGTTTTCCATAGAAGTTATGTCATGTAAAGTCAAACCGTGTATGACAGCACCGTCATAATAATTCGGTGACTTACTGATTGACATAGTTCGGACGACTTCGCCATTGTCTGGATTAACAAATGCGTATGTTTTACTCATGCTATGTATTTCCCTATAATGTATGTTGCGTTTCCTTCGTACTGAATATAAATTGTTTTCCCACTCCAATCGTAAGCAAACGAGTTAAAAGCATAAACGTCTGTTGGTTCACCACCCACAGGACCTATATTAATATAATAATTTGTTATCAAACCAACATAATAATTATTCATGTCTTCTCCTGCCGGTATATTATAAGCGACTGATCCAGTTACACCATTATATCCACCCGCAACTCCTGCCGCGACGATTTCCATATTAGAACTAATATTGGAACTGAAAGTTAATGTGACTCCGTCTTCTTTAAATATTTCTAAACCAAATCCACTACTGGCCGCACCTACAGCGGATGGAGACATTACATAATATTTATAACCGTTGTCCGGATTAGATAAGTTACCTTGAGTTCCCCAAAAAGGAAAAACTTGATACCCAGAATAATCGGAATATGTTATAGTTACTCTGGCTTGACCGGATTCACTCGAACTGAATATTGGTCTGGCAAAAACAATATCACCAGCATTTTCATTAGTTCCAGCTGGTGGAAATGAATCCAAAAGAGAAGCAGTACCACCACTTTTTTCTAACAACGTAGAAAACGTGTCATCAATAATGATATTCTGATCTTCGTTTATTATTTGTATTCCGTAACTCATCCTTTTCTAACCACCCAATATCTAAAATCAAGGTCGGCCGTTGGAATTGCAGATTCATCCCACGCCAAAGTAAATTCGTCCGTACCCTTTGTTAAGTTGAGCAACACTGCTGCAAAAACTAAAACACTATAAGAACCTGTCGCTCTGTATAATACGTGCCATTGATCGGTGTTCCTCATTCCTGGCGCTGCAACGGTAACAGAGCCTGGGTCTTGAGGAACAGTGAGCACATCTGTATATGCGATTGACATCACATCACTGGTAGTATCGAGTAATTTAGATGTACCGTCCGGTGCATATATTTCTAAACCATATACGGCGTTTCCAGAAGGGGTTCCACCTCCACCAGCATTAGGATCATCTCCAGTCGAAAGAGAATAACTTGCGGTGCCTGAACCAACATTTAGGTTCATTATAGTTGTAGTATTATAAGAACCTGATGAGGTTGCCCTTACACTGACCACATCATTAGCACTTACTGTACCAGCTTGATTAGTCCAACTACCATCGTTAATTTTATATTGTGGACTTGATGCAGTACCAGTTGCAATAGAAATTGCGACTGGTTCGTCAATACCTGTTATTGTCCACGTACTAGGAGAAGGAGCAACAGCAGTGATACCTAAATTATTACTTGGATCAAATGTAAACGGTGTACCGTCCGGAGTCGTGTCCGCAGCAGTTGACGTTATTGTGTATGTGTTTAACTCTACACGTCCACCCGTGCCCTGTCCATCATTTGCAGTCGGGACATATGCAGTGACATAATATGTCCCAACACCACCTGCAACACCCGTAACGAGTCCATTTCCAGTTATTGTTGCAAGTGCTGATCCATTTTCATAACCACCTGCCCACACTTCATATACTGTTATACCATCCGCATTATCTGATATTGCAACGTTGTGTGTCGTGGTACCAAACGGAATTGGACTGTTAGTACTAATAGTAACATCCGTTTCGGCCGGTACATAACTTGTTCTTGTGACATCGAAATCATAAGAGTTAGCTACAGTGTAGATACTCTGACCACCCGCAGTTGGGTAACGATAAGCCCAGAGTCTAAATCCAGTTGTACCACCAACCGCAGGTAGTTCGGCATTGGTAAGTGATCTGGCTTGTCCGACCGTATTCTGTGACCAAGATTCTAATGTACCAGTGTCTATCAGTTCTGCTTGAGTATCAACCGTGTCGTATGATAAACGATACGCATGGTTTGCCAAATGATCTTTGATCGTTATACTTAAAGAAGTATCATTCGGTCCAACCAACAACGCATTATCTACATTCAATCCGTTGGGTTCAGCGACAGTCGGTGGAATATATGAAACTGTTACAGTATCAGTCGCAACAGAAGAAATCTGATCACCGTTGACTGCACGTGCATAAAATGTATAGGATTGTCCACGTTCATATACACCCGTATTGGTGTCACGAGCAAACGTGCTTCCATTTGCCACCCATGTGGAATTATCGTCACTTACTTGAACAACACCAACATCAACATCGTCGACGGTTACCGTAACGGATGTGAGTTCGTCAGCATCCGCACCGAATGTATAGTTGAAAGTTGTGGGTGTAGTTGCGTCCTGATAATCTCTCGTGATTAATACTTCGGCGTTGTCACCATCAAGCAAAACCTGATTTTCATTACCACCGTTTTCTTCAGGTTGGAAAGCGGCTAATGCGATGGCAACCGTTTGTCCTTCACTCGGTAAAAACGCAGAAGGAATCGTTAAAGTGATATTATTGCCAGTATTACCACTCGCTTGTGTGATATAAGTTCCAGAACTCGACCTTGCAACATAAACAGAACTAGACGTTGTTCCACTAATGGTAATCGTAGCTGTGGTAGACGAAAATGCAATCTGGATATCCGAAATTGGATCAACGAATCTGTCGGGTGGTACGAACCCAACTGTTTCCGCTACACTTGTGGTGGCGTATGCGTTTGCAGGGTATACTTCTTCTATCAACCCAGGCAACTGTGCTCTTCGAGCCCAATAATATTTGGTCGTACCCCTTGCTTGAGTGAAACCCTCATATGGTGAAGTTTCTGATACTGTGGTCCAACCCGTGGTCGGTACTTCATCGGCGTCTGTTTGTGCTACCTGAAAATCACCACCCGAACCGAAACTACTGAACGCCATGTTGATTCCGACAGAAGCGGCAATGTCATTGTCGTTCGTAACATCGGAAATTACTGGTGCGGTAGAAAGACTGGTATCACTAATTGTAATCGTAGTCGACGCTGCTTCTGGACCAGCCAAAGTACCAATGTAAATCGCCAACGGATATGATTCAGGACCCTCGGTTGTGTTGTCTTCACGTATATTGAGACTGAATGTGGCTGTACCGGAAGTTATTTCTATTTCTTCAGCAACATTGACTACATCACCAGAAGCGGTTGTTGTTCCATCTAGTTGAATGTCTTCTCCGACTAAAAAGACGAACTTTGAACCGTCTGGCGTATTAGTCGCTTCGAAAGTAAATTCGTATGTAGTAGTTGCACCCGTCTCTTCGATCGTTGATGGAGTTGGACCAGATAGAGTGTAGACTGGTTCCGCTACGGTATCTTCGATCGTGAGTAATACATTAGCACCTACTGTTGTGCCTATTGGGTCCGCTACCGAATACCATTGCCATGTACCGTTTTGCGGATAAAATGCGGTCGAACTTGAAAATGTAACACCACCTACGGTTATACCGCCGATTTGATTGACACCACCACCAAGATCACCAGTGGTTAAAGTAAATGTTAAGGTTCCTATACTTGGATCAAAAAGATTTGACGCCCAACTGATTTGAAAGACATCAGTATTACCAAGAATAGAAAGTTCGCGATTTGCTGGACCATCTGGTGTATCCGATATTTCACCTTGGGATATACTCGCCAAAAAACCGTAAGATGGGGTCAACTCAAATTGTTGTTGCCACGTACCAACGTCAATATATTTCGAATCAAGAGTCGCCATCAGTCAATTACCATATAAACTTTAATAGATACAGGGGTGTCATTTTCAAATATTATTCCTAAACCATAAACATATTTCTCGTTCCTTTTAGAAAGAGGATACGTTATATTGTTTGACTCGCAAAAAGATTCGATTTTTTCGATATCACCAGTAAAATATTCAATACTGTTATTATGGTCTTCAAAATAATTAACAACAATACCATCTAATTCTTGAGGAACAACTTCACATTTCTGGATGTTTCGAGTCAACGCAAACTGTTCGCTCATTGATATTTTTTTATAATCTAGTTTCACTTGATTCAACAATGCTTCGGACGCAAAAATATCAACTTCTCCGTCCTCCTGAAATACTGCGGGAACAGAGGAGTTGTCCGCATCATCTATTGCTCTGTTATTTTCTATACGAATCATCGTTAACTCAAATCACCTAATTTAACTCGGGTTCTAAACTGACTTCCATCCCAACTTTGAATAGTAATTGTGGTTCCAGTCATTAGAGTTCTACCCTGCGATGCAACCTGTTGATCAACGTTCAAATCTGTTGCGGCAGGTATGTTACCTGTTGTTATAATATTGTTAGTTGATATTAAAGTGGCGGCATCTATTCTAGCAGCAGAAATTGTACCTGTCGTAATAGCATTACCACTGATCGCAGTCACGTTATCATTTACGGAATCAGCTGTGATGAAAGTTATCAGATCATCAGAGATGGCAATATTACCCGTTGTTATGATATCGCTTACGTTCAATCGAGCGGTATTAATCGTACCTGTCGTAATAGCATTACCACTGATCGAAGTCACGTTATCATTTACAGAATCGGCGGTGATGAAAGTTATCAAATCATCACTGATCGCAATGTTACCCACTGATATGATATCGCTTACGTTTAATCGAGCGGTATTAATTGTTCCGGTTGTGATTAACCCACCATCAATTGTGGTTATGTTTCCGTTGCCTGGGTCTCCAAGAGCATCATTGAGGTTTTTAAATGTAACAAGACCATCAAATATTATTGACTGGAATGGTGCACTAAACGTGACATTGACTGTTCCACCCGCAGTTACTTCAGACGCAGAAAAATAACTTGCCCATTGATTCGTATTAGCGGAATCAATCTGAATAGGAATGGTTCCCCAATTAGCAGTCAACGTATTATTAAAATCACCATTCACAAAATCGTAATCGGTAGCGGATGGTGTGTCTGGTTGAGTAGCTGATGTTAATAGATAATAGACGTAACCAGTCGCACTCTTTAATGCAGATGCTGCGCCGGCCGCACCACCACCAATACCATCATTGATTTTGGTAAAGGTTTGTTCTTTGTCTAATGTGAGACTGGTTCCTTCGAGTTGAACTTCATAGAGAACACTAGCAGTAGCCGCAGTTATTGAACTTGCATCTCCAATTGTGGCATCAAAACCACTGATACCCAATGTACCCGCAGTAATGTTTGTTGCGGTTGGAGGATCAACTACTCGGAATTCTCCCGTACTTGGTACACCAGAAACCGCTTGAAGTCTTGTTCCGCCCTTGAATGCAGTGATCTTCGCATCGGTGATACCATAAGCACCCGCCTTGGGAGTGCCGGCACTATCACAAACAATCGAAACGTTTTCGTTACTTAAGAATACACTGTATGCGTCAGCACCGATAACACCATCTTTTGATTTGGTAATACTGTATACACGGTCAAATAAAAGATTGCCTGTGTCTCCAAACAAAGAGCCGGGGACCGAAGCTTGGAATCGAACAGACCCTTTGTTGACATTGGACGCAAAACTGGTAATCGCATATGAACCAGTCGCAGCGTCAATGGTACTATTAATACCAGTGGACTCACTGTCGACAGAATAAACGATACTGTTTCCAGTACTGATATCTGTAGTTCCTAGGAATACTTTAAACAAACCACCCGCATCGTCTAATGACCCTAGTAAGTTTCCGCTTTGGTCTGCTGGTTCTGTATGCGATTCGTTTGTCAAGAAACCTTGAATCGTTGTACCATTTTTCAAACCATAAACGGTAACATAATCTGTTGCTTTTTCAACCGCATCTTCATATGCGGTGACACGAACAACACGAACTTCTTCTGCCGCAGGTTCGTCAGCATCATCTAGGGTAAATGTATCAAGAACACCTCGTGCTTGTTTTTCTACATAAGAACCGCCGGGGGTTTTGACATCAAATTTATATGTGACTGCACCAACAAAACCTTCGATTGCAGTACTGAAAGTCAAACTGTCTGTTTCGTTTCCACTCTTGTCATATCGAATGACCTGACCTGCGTCTGGTATTAATTTGACAAATCTTGCATCATCACCACCCAACAAACCGGCCGCACCAATACCCTGTCGAGATTTGGATATTGAGTAAACTTGATCTATAATTTGAGGTGAACTGCTGTTTGGTATCAATGCAGACGCAACGGTTGCACGGAAAATTGCATAACCCTTGTCGGTGTTTTGACTTGCAAATCCAGAAAGTGAATACACACCTGAACTGTTTATCGAAACGTTAATACCAGCGTTGTCGATAGTTTGGAAAGTTACGTTTGCGTCATCTTGAATCTCTGTTGTACCTAACAGAACTTTGAAAGTACCACCTGCATCATCCAACGGAGTTATAAGTAAACCAGCAGAGTCAGCGGGTTCAACGTGTGATGCGTTAGTCAAGTAACCAAAAACAGAAGTACCGTTCGCAACACCGTAAACAGAAACCACGTCTTGTGCAACCGAATCACCAGCCTCTAACCCGACACACTTAATCATTTTCACACCACGAGCGCCAGGTTCATCTTCATCGGGTAACGTGAATGTGTTAGTCGCACTAGGTCCTTGCGCTAGAGAGTAAAGACTTTCGTCGTCTGCCGCATTTTTAATATAGAATTCGAACGTTGGGGTTGTTGCATAACCTTCTGTCACTGCACGGAAACTCAACGTATCGTTTTCATCCGTTCCCGTAGAATCGTAACGAATGACCTGACCATTGATCGGAATCAGTTTTAATGAACGA
>Ga0209929_1000080_pt1 | contig 34710 bp, 50 predicted proteins | sample SalPon2_C_H2O_MG_2_FD_185731 | JGI IMG/M metagenome (GOLD analysis project Ga0209929, IMG submission 185731) | Salt pond water microbial communities from South San Francisco under conditions of wetland restoration - Salt Pond MetaG SF2_C_H2O_MG... ... | reverse complement strand
AAGCCTATCTGGGACAAAAGCAGAGATTCAGTTAAAGGCTCAGTTGCAGTCAAAGAGAAAAAGCATAAGTATTTGCCTGTACCAGATAACAATGCATTAGATGAGAGAAAGGGTACAGAAACAGTAAGGTACAGACAATATTTGCGTAGAGCCTTATTTACTAACTTTACTGCTCGTACTAAGAACGCCTTATTAGGTGCAGCCTTTCGTAAAGACCCAATTATGCAATTACCAGAAGGTCTTGAATACCTTAAATACAATGCAACAGGAGATGGCTTATCACTTACGCAAATGGCAAAGGATGAGTTATCTAATCTGCTAGAAACTGGACGTTGTGGATTCCTGGTGGATTATCCAGAAACACCAGATGGACTTAGTGCAGAGGAAGTACAAGAGTATGGATTAGCAGCTTCTATTATTCCTTATACAGCAGAACAAATCATTAACTGGAAAACGCACAATATGTTTGGGCGTAAGATGGTAGGGCTAATTGTATTAGCAGAAACCTATCAAGATGATGAAGATGATTTCCAGCATGAAGATAAGACACAATACAGAGTGTTACGACATAGACCTGATGGTTACACACAACAAATATATCGTGATGGTGAGCCTGTAACTGAAGAAATATATCCTCGCAAGGCAGATGGCTCAACTTGGGATTACATTCCCTTTCAATTCGTTGGTAGCAAGAACAATGACGCTACAATTGACGACAGTCCGTTAGCTGATATTGCAGATGTGAATATAGCGCACTATAGAAATAGTGCTGACTATGAAGAATCCTGCTTTATCACAGGACAACCATCACTTTTTATTACCCACTCACTTAGCCCAGAACAATGGCTAGAATACAATCCTATGGGTGTAAAGCTAGGCAGTCGTGAAGGTCATGTATTAGGTGAGGCAGGTTCAGCTACCTTATTACAAGCCAGCCCTAATAGCCTTGTACAAGAAGCCATGAAAGCCAAAGAGTCAGCAATGGTAATGATAGGTGCTAGGATTATCACAGACAGAGGTAACAATGAGACAGCAGAAGGCGCAAGAATACGATTTGCTAGTGAGAATTCTGTATTAGGTGATTTGGTGCATAACTTATCTGAAGCCATAGAGATGTGTATCTATTGGTGTGGTGAGTTCATGGGTGTACCTGCTGATGATGTCGAGTTTGAGATTAATGATGAGTTTTACGATAAGAATGTTGATCCACAAATCATCATGTCCATGATTCAATTACTAGACAGAGATTTGATTGGTGAGGCAGATATCTTTGATAGACTTAAAGCAGGTGGTCTTATTGATCCTGAAAGAACATTAGACATGGTCAAAGAAGAACGAGGTTTAGCTAATCCTTTAATCTAATGGCAAAAGATCCAAGACTAGAACGAGTAGGAGTAAGTGGTTACAACAAGCCAAAGCGAACTCCTAAACATCCCACTAAATCTCATGTTGTAGTTGCTAAAGAAGGTGATCAGATTAAGACGATCAGGTTTGGTCAACAAGGCGTATCTGGTAGCCCACCAAGAAAAGGTGAAAGCAAAGCTGATAAAGCTAGACGAGCATCATTCAAAGCAAGACACGCTAAGAATATAGCAAAGGGTAAGATGTCAGCAGCATACTGGTCTGCAAAGGAGAAATGGTAATGGCAAGAGGATTGTACGCAAACATACACGCTAAACGCAGATCAGGTAGACCTATGCGTAAGAAGGGACAGAAAGGCGCACCAACAGATGAAGCCTTTAGAAAAGCTAGGCTAACAGCTAAAAAACGCTAACTAAATATCTAATAAAATCATGCACTTATAATATATGTGCATTTTATTGTGTCTAATCTATTTACAATAATGTAAATATATAGATAATAGATAGTGTAGATTGACTATTAAGGAGTAAATAACAAATGAAACACACACAAAAAGGAAACTGTCAAAACTGTGGTAAATTAAGTGCGATTACTGTTAGAGGCGTAATTGCTCATCATGGATGTGTCGTTGATGGTGAGCGTGAAAATAGATGCTATGGTTCAGGTCGTCTGCCTTTGCAACGCAACAAAGACCTTACTGAAGCAAACATTGAAATGCATAAATGGTATGTAAATGAAGAAATACCTAATCGCATCAAGAATCTAGATAAATATATCCCAACCATTTATCGTGTTTTTCACAATAACTTAGGTACTGTATCAGTTGTCAGCAACATAGATAAGTATGTGAATCAACCAACAGGTCTTTATCACATCGGTATAATTTCAATAGATGAAGCTGTTGAGATCGTCAGAGATAAAGGTCGTACTATTAAAGGCAGAGAAGTGACAGCAGAGGACATTCTTGAGGAATGTAGATGGAAGGAAAGAAAAATGCTTGAGCGTGAAATGGATAATCGCATGGAACAAATAGAAGATTTGCAAATCATGATTAACGAAATACATGGACAGCGATTAATTCCTAACAACTAATAAAGGAGAACATAATAGTAAGAAGGCACAATGAAGTGCCTTTTTTCTATATATGTCATACAATTAGCGTATGGCATCCACCAACGAACTACTTAAAGATGCGCTCATTCGCCATCAGATATTTATTCAGCGTTACGCAAGAGGCAGAGAGCAGCAGGCCATAGATACTATTGATCGTATTCTTAAAACCATAGAAGGCAGATTAACAGGCAACCTTACTGAATACAGCAAAGCTAGACTAGATACTTTATTACTAGACCTAAGACAATTATCTAATGGTCTGTATCAAAGCATGGCTGATGAGATCATGGATGAGCTTATAGACTTTACTGACTATGAGGTAGGCTTTACCCAAAGGATGCTCAATAGATTAAGCGCAGGTGAGACATCTCTACCTACTCCAGAACAAATCCAGTCATCCATCTACAGTAATGTGATGAAGCTAGAGCCTACAAAGAACTATACGATTGGTCAGGCACTAAGTCAGTTTGCTAGCAAGAAAGCTGTGCAAATTACACAAACGATAACAGATGGTGTAATATTAGGTGATACAACACCTACTATCATTCAAGCACTGAGGAATATGTTTGGGTTACAAAGGAGTCAAGCATCTACATTGGCAAGAACCATTACTAACTTTATAGCAACTCAAGCTAGAGAAGCTGTATATAGGCAAAATGAGCAATTATTTGATGGCTATCAATGGGTTGCAACACTAGATGGTAGAACATCGCTCATTTGCGCTAGTAGAGATGGTACGATCTATCCAAGAGGTGATGATCCAATACGCAATCCTAAACCACCTGCACATTTTAGTTGCAGGTCAACAATCATACCTATGATCAAAGAAGAATTTGGCGTTTTTAAGCCAGTCGATGTTAAAAGGCCAAGTAAATCCACAAATGCACAAGGCGATGTAGTTAAGAAGCCTATTGATGCAAGTACAAATTATGAGCAATGGTTGAGACAACAAAATCAATCATTTCAGCAAGAGGTGCTAGGAAGCACTAAAGCTCGACTATTTCGTGAGGGCAATCTAAACCTAAGTAGATTTGTTGACCAGACTGGTCGCAACTACACATTAGATGAACTACGAAACTTAGAACCTATGGTATTTGAATCACTAGGACTTTAATAACGCTACAGAGTAGCAACTTGCAAACTAGAGGTGAGCATGGACATATTAGATACAGTTGAACTGGATGAAGAAGCTAAAAGCAAACTAAAGGAAGCCTTTGATAAGGAGTTTAGTGCTAAACTAGATGAGTCTGTAAAGGGACTTAAATCAAAGAACGATGAACTACTAGCTGAAAAGCAGAAGTGGCTAAAGGAACGAGATGAAGCACAGCAAAAAGAAGAAGAAGCGAGGTTATTAGCGCAAAGGCAGGCTGAAGATAAAGCTAAAGCAGAGAACGATTACAAACAGTTGTTTGAATCGCAGAAGCAAGAGTCTGAAGGCCTGAAATCGCAACTCCAACAATTCCAAGAAAATATTAAGCGTCAGAAGGTAAATTCTGAAGCTAATAGATTAGCTATGTCATTGACCAAAGATGTCAATAAAGCTAAAATCTTAGAACAACAGTTTAGCCAGAGGCTACAGATTGTTGATGGTGAGTTAAGAGTGGTAGATGACAAAGGTCATCTTACTGTTCAGACGCTCAATGAACTGACACAAACAGTAAAAGAATCATATCCTTTTCTGGTTGATGGCAGTCAAGCCACAGGTGGTAGTGCCACACGCTCACAAGGCAGGGCTGAAGTGAGTAGCAAAGAAATCACTCGAACTGAATTTGATGGTCTTAATCAAAATGATAGGGCTAAATATTTGCGTGAGGGTGGTAAAATTATTAACGCATAATTTATAGGAAACTAAAATGGCAAATACACTTACTGACTTAGCTGCTGATATCTATAAGGCAGCCGATGTAGTGGGTAGAGAACTTGTTGGCTTTATCCCTGCATCAACCATAAATGCTAATGGTAGCGAAAGAGCTGCTAAAGGCGATACAGTAAGGGCTTCTTTCACAAGGTCAGCTTCACCAGTTAATGTTACTGAAGCAATGACTATTCCTGAAGGAACAGACCAAACTGTAGATAACAAAACACTAACAATCGCAAATGCTCGTGCAGTACAAATCCCATACACTGGAGAAGATGTCAGACACCTAAACAATGGTATTGGCTTCGAAACTGTTTATGGCGATCAATTAGCACAAGCAATGAGAGCGTTATGCAACGAAATCGAAGAAGATTTAGCACAAACTGCATATCAAGGTGCTTCACGAGCTCATGGTACAGCAGGTACTACTCCATTTGCTTCTACACTAGAAGATGGCGCACAAATCCTCAAAATCCTTGAGGATAATGGTATGCCTTCAGATGGACAAGTATCATTAGTGCTTGGAACAACTGCTGGTGTTAACCTTAGAAAACTTACTCAGTTAACTAAAGTTAATGAAGCAGGTGACTCTAACCTTCTTAGACAAGGTATCTTAGGCGATATCTTTGGCATGAATGTCAGACAATCAGCTAAAGTACAATCACACACTAAAGGTACTGGTACTTCATACTTACTAAATGATGCTTCATCTGCAATTGGCGATACTGTTATTGCTGCTGATGGGGGAACAGGAACTATCATCGCAGGAGACATTGTTACTTTTGCAGGTACTTCAACTAAGTATGTTGTTAACTCAGCACTTTCAGGTGGTTCTTTCACTATTGGTGGAACTGGTCTTTTAGCTGCTGAAGCTGATGATGATGCAATCACTGTTGGTAACGACTATGTAGCTAATGTGGCATTCCACAGAGCTGCACTTGAGTTAGCAATGAGACCACCTGCTGTTCCAGAGGGTGGTGATGCTGCTGATGATGCTATGACTATCGTTGATCCTCATTCAGGTCTCGTATTCGAGGTTAGAATGTACAGAGGTTACAGAAAGAGCATGATCGAAGTAGCTGCTTCTTGGGGCGTAAAAGCTTGGAAGTCAGACTACATTGCAACATTGCTTGGTTAGTATTAACCTATACGAGAGGGCTGAAATATGCCCTCTCACAACCTTGAGGATTTAAATGGCATTAGTAGTAGAAGATGGTTCAAATGTAAGTGGCGCAAACACTTATGTAACACTTGCTGAATATAAGGCTTGGGCAGATGCTAGAGGGATTACTTATCCTAACGATGATACCACTACGCAACATATTTATAGGGCAATGGACTTTATAGAAAGGCAAAACTATCAAGGTAGGAAAGCCAATGAAACACAACCACTACAATGGCCTCGTACTGATGTAATGATTGATGGTTATTACTTAGATGCCAATGAAATCCCTAAAGAATTAAAGATTGCCCTTTACGAGCAAATCAATATAGATTATTTAGACTATTCAAAACTAGAAACAGTAGATAGAAGAACCATTAGTGAAAGTATAGGAGATATATCTGTAACCTATGCTAATAATAGCAGTAGCAAGACTGATACTCCTGCACTAACTTACGCACTCAAGAAACTAATAATATCCCCTCAAACTGTAACGAGAGCGTAACATGGCTCACGCAGGTGCATTTGATTACGAGAAAATGCAAGCCACAGCACTAAAGATGCTGAAAAGGTTTGGGGAAGAATACACATTTACTAGAACTACAGATGGTGCATACAATCCTGCAACTGGCAAAACAAGCCAATCAAGTAGCACATTTAGTAAATTCTGCGCTATCTTTGACTATAACGATACAGAAAGAGCATTGGAATCTGTCCAGACAGGAGATAGACGAGTCGTAGCAGAACAATACAGCTATCAGATAGGTGATAAAGTGAGTATTAACTCAGAAAGCTATCGAGTCGTTAATGTGCAAGAGATTAATCCTAGTGGTACTAAAGTATTAAGCACATTGCAGGTACGCAAATGAATTATGATAAGTTTATGAACAATCACACCATTAAGGTTAAAAGAATGGCCAATGATGTGTTTCGTAAAAGTGTTTTTAATATGGGAAATGCCATTATTAGGAATACTCCTGTAGATACAGGTAGATTGCGTGGAAATTGGCAACCATCATTTAATCAGCCAATACAAAGCAAATTAAATATAAGTGGAACATCAGAAAGCCCATCACCACCAGAGCAAACAACAGTAGATAAATTACAGAAACTACTTGAGAAATATAAAGGTGAGAACTTTTACTTTACCAATAATTTACCTTATGCATATAAACAAGAAGTCAGCAATAAGAACTACAAAGGATTTGTAAGAAAGTATGTAAAACAATTTAGAGACTTCTTAGAGATAAATGCAAAAAGAGAAAGGGGTAAAACGAGATGAGTACACATTTTAATGATATTGAAGCAGCATTGATGACGCAGTTAAGCACATTAGCTGATGCGCCAGATATTGCATATCCCAATATCAATTATGAGCCTACTATTGGTAGTGCTTATTTACGAGCTAACATGATACCTGTAGATACTATACAGGCATCGTTAGGTACATCAGGAAAAGACGAAACTAATGGTATCTTACAAATAGATGTAGTGCATCCTGCTGGAGAAGGTAGATCAACTTTACCAGATTCTATTGCAGATCATTTCAAAAGAGGTACAGTTATGACTTATAATGGTGTAAATGTCAGAGTACGAAGCGTAAGCATAGGCTCTGCAATACGAGAGGAAGCATGGTACTTTGTGCCTGTTTCCATAGATTTTCAATCATATACTGAGGCAAGAACATGACAATAGCAAATGGCGCACAACATAGCCTACATTTCGTTGCAGAAAGCAGCTATGGCACAACTCCTTCTACGCCTACTTGGACACCTCTGCCACATACTGGTACGACTTTGGCGTTGAGCAAAGACGCTATTGAGTCAATGAAGCTAAGAGGTGACAGATTCGTAGAAGATTTTAGACATGGTAATAAACAAGTAGGTGGAGATATCACATCAGAAATGGAATATGGTGCATTTGACGATGTACTACAAGCTGTTATGTGTGGTACTTGGACTACAGATGTACTCAAGACTGGCTCTACCAGACGCTCATTTACCATAGAACGAAAGTTTGCTGATTTAGATACTGCTGAATATCACAGACATACTGGATGTGAATTCAATACATTCTCTTTATCAGTAAGCCCTAACGCAATGGTAATGGCTACCTTTGGCGTAATAGGTAAAGATATTACTTTAGCAACTTCTGAAGTAGCATCATCTACCTATAGTGCTGATGTAGGTAACATACCTTTTGATTCATTTACTGGTTCAATTACAGAAGGTGGATCAAGCATTGCAACTGTAACAAGCCTAGAAATGACTGTTGAGAATGGCTTAGAACCACTATTTAGCGTAGGTTCTGCTACTACCAATAGACCATCTATAGGTAAATCAAGAGTAACTGGCACTTTAACTACTTACTTTGATAGTAAAACTCTCTATGAGAAGTTTGTAAATGAAACTGCTAGTGAAATCGTACTAACACTTACTGATGTTGATGGTAATGATATTCAGATTGATATTCCTAATGTGAAATACAACTCTGGCCAACCAGATGTATCAGGCGAAGGCTCAGTAACAGTATCAATGGACTTTGTGGGCTTATATAGCTCATCTGACGCAAGTCAATTAGTTTTTACTAGGACTGCTGCCTAATTAGGAGTAAATATGGAACTGTCTTTATTGGAGACAGTCGATAACCATGAAGAAGGTGCAGAGTGTCAAATACTCTCGCCTTCTGATGGTAAGTTGACTGATGTTTTTATTAAGTTAAAAGGCATCGATTCTAAGGAGTGGAGATCACAAAGGAAAAAGCAAACCTCTCAGCTTCTATCTGCTAGAGCATCTGGTAAATTGGATGATCTGGATTTTGATTCCTTAGATATCGAAGCACTTGTTGAATGTACTATAGGTTGGCGAGGTATTGTCGATAAGGGTAAAGAATATAAGTATAGTAAGGGCAATGCTCGTAAACTATATGATTCATCACCTTTTATCGTGCAACAATTACTTGAGTTTGTAGGTAAACGCCAAAATTTTACTCAGGACTAATTGACGAGTTTGTCGAATATGGCAAGTGGTGTTATTGGATCAATAGCATCCCTGAAGGCTCAAAGATTAGTCGTATAGAAACATTTAGACAAGTAGAGAAAACGACTGGCAAGAAACCCAGAGAGATTGCCAATGCACCTCAATTAAGAGAAGAACTTAGCTATGTTTATAGTGCGTACAGTGCGTTAAACGATTATACTTATACAGAACTGTCAAATTATATGTTATTGACAGGTATCCAATTAGATGATTGGGAAATACAAGCTATAATGGAATTAGCAAAAGAAAGGTATAAGATCAAATAATGGCAACTGAATTACATACATTACGAGTCGAAGTTAGGAATAACTTTCCTAAATTAGCGCAAGATACTGAGAAAGCTAGAAAAGCTAGTGATGAATTCAGTAAAGAATACCTACAACTCAAAAGAGCTACTGACTCCACTTTTGATTCACAGGTCAGAATGCAGAAGGAATTGGATATTATCCAAAAAGAATTCCAACAAGGTTCTATTAGTGCTGACGAATATCAGGCCCATTTAAGCAGATTAAGTCAAATGCAATCTATGGCAGGTGGCAGTGCTAGAGGTACAGGCGTTGATATGCGTAACCTTTCCTATCAGATTCAGGATGTCGCTGTACAAGCAAGTATGGGTACAGATTCCCTAAGAATATTATCAATGCAAGGCCCTCAAATTGCATCAGCCTTTGGCCCTGCTGGTGCTGCTTATGGTGCTGTAATCGCTATAGGTGCAGCTGTAGGTGGTGCATTGATGCCATCTTTATTAAATGGTAAAGATGCAATGGAAGAATTAAGCGAAGCAGTTGAGGCACTAGATGACATCTTTGATACTACATCATATTCTGTAAAAGGCTTTAATGATGAAATGCAAGAATTATTAAAAACTAATGAAGCTCTTGCCCAATTAAAAATAGAATCAGCTATGTTAGGTATAGCAGATTCCATTCATTTAGCACAAGAAGCCCTTGAAGATATAAATAGCCCTATAAATCGAATGATTGACTATAATGAATCATTGGCTACTGCTGTAGGTCAAGCTGCAGGTGGTATAAGGAGACAATTAAATTATGCACTTCGAGAGGCACAAGAAGAATATGGCCTTACAGAAGGAGAAGTTATTAGCCTTACTGAAAGTATCACTAATTTAGATGATACAAATAATCAAAGTATTCAATCACTATTAGAACAAATAGCAGCTATAGATCATGGAACTGAAGCATTTTCAAGATATAGAGATAGATTAGCTGAAGTATTAGGTTTGCAATTACAATTAAATGGCGCACAAAAGGTTGCAACAGATCAATTAGTGCCACTCAATGTAAATACTAGAACATTAGATGAGTCACAGTTAAAGGTTACTGATTCATTTTATAAGAATCGTGATGCAATGTATGAGAATTTTACTTATCTTGATTCGTTGAACGCAGGATTAGGGGAAATTGATGTTACTACTAGAAGAATGAATTTAGGCATGGAAAACCAAGTGGCATTATTCAAGGAAAACTCTGAATGGTTATCAACTTACGCTAATAAAGAAATGAGTTTTGCTACTAAAGCTAAAGATGTATTGATGTCTACCAATGCAGGCAAGATTATATCTACAAGTTATTCTGCTGCTATGAAAGCCTATGAAGCATTGGCAGGTATACCAATAGTAGGCCCTGCATTAGGTGCTGCAGCTGCAGGTACAATTATTGCAACAGGCGCAAGATTCGCAGCTCGATCTATATCTGGTAGGGCGTTAGGTGGTCAAGTTAGAGGTGGTGAAACATATTTAGTGGGAGAAAGAGGCCCTGAATTGCTTACTATGGGTGGTCGTGGTGGATTTGTTACACCAAATGACCAATTGAGATCACAAACTATTAACAATAATCAAGGTAATACAGCAAATGTTACCTTTAATATCACAGCTAACGATACAGCAGGCTTTGACGAGCTACTTAATAAACGCAGAGGGCAGATTATTGGTATGGTTAACCAAGCCCTTAACAATTCTGGTAGGAGAAATCTAGTATGAGTGGAACTTATCCCACAACACCTGAATTTCGTGCCATAAATATTACTTCTAGGCACTCTAATTTGGTCTCTGAGACACGATCTGGTCGTAGGCAGGCTAGGAGTATAGGAACGCAGAGATGGGCGTTTACAGCGCAATATAATCCCCTTACAAGGGAAGAATTTATGCCTGTCTATGCCTTTGTTATCAGTCAGGATGGACAAAACAGCACTTTTACTATTGAGCCACCTGTTATAAGTGATGCTCAAGGCAATATTTCAGGCACTATGCTTGTTAATGGTATTCATGCTGTAGGTAGTACACAAATAGCTGTGGATGGTTCATCTGGTACGATAAAAGCAGGAGACTTTGTTAAATTTGGACATAGCAAAGTGTATATGGTTACTAGCGATTTAACAGGTGCAGGTACACTTAATATCATACCTGCATTAACTACTGCCCTAGCTGATGATGAAACAGTCAGTTACGATAACATTACATTTACGATGAGGTTAAACAATGACATTCAAGAGTATTCATTAAACGCTAATGAATACTATACCTTTGAAGTGGATATGATAGAGGTTGTCTAATGGCAAGGACAATACACGCTGATACGATTACAGCACTACAATCAGATTCAATTAAAATGGCAAATCTTGTGGTACTTGGTTTTACCACAACTGTCAGAGTAACTGATTACTTTCACGACATAGAATACAACTCTAATACTTATTCAGCATCTAGCCATTTATTAGAGATAGGAAGCCCAAGAGAAACTAGGGATTTAAATGTTAATACTTTAAATATTCGATTATCAGGTGTTGAGCAATCCTATGTTTCTATTGTCCTTACGCAAGATTGGATAAATAAATCAGTCACTATTTATCGTGCTGTCATAGATACAGATGGGACTATTATAGGTGATCCTATTAATATCTTTCAGGGATTGATTACACAGTTTGAGATATCAGAAGATACCAATTCTGTAGATGTAGATATACAAGCAGCTTCACATTGGGCAGACTTTGAGAAAACAGCAGGAAGATTAACTAACGATAACAGACAAAAGCAATTCTTTCCTACCGATGATGGTATGAACTTCGCAGCCCAAACAGTCAAAGATATTAAATGGGGTAAAGGCTAATGGGATTAAGAAGGTTCTTTGACAAACTATTCGGTTTTATTGGTGATGTTGTAGGTTGGCTAACAGGTGCTAAAGATAAGGACTTTGATGGTAAGCAACAAGGCTATCTACTAAACAAACAATCTAATATAGAGCCTATCCCTGTTGTTTATGGTAATCGTAAGATTGGTGGTACACGAGTCTTTGTAGCTACATCAGGAACAGACAATCAGTATCTTTATGTTGTTTTAGTATTATGCGAAGGCGAAATCCAAGCCATTGATGATGTTTATATTGATGATGTCATTAGTACAGACAGTCGTTTTAGTGGCTTAGTTACCATTAATAAATATACAGGCACAGATGCACAGACAGCCGATAGTATGCTTGTCAATGCTTCGATAGGGTGGACAAGTGCGCATAAATTGTCAGGATTGGCTTATCTTGCTATAAGATTTAAGTTTGATGCTGATGCCTTTGGCGCAGGCATTCCTACGATTCATGCAGTCGTTAGAGGTAAGAAAGTCTATGACGCTAGAACAAGCACTACTGCTTATAGTGATAATCCTGCCTTATGTTTAAGGGATTACCTAACCAATACTAGGTATGGTAAAGGTTTATCTGCAAGTCTTATTAATGATACGCAATTTAATACAGCAGCGACTACCTGTGAAACTACAGTTACTAAATATACAGGCGCACCATCAGATACGCAGTTATTCCAATGCAACGCAATAATTGATACAAGTCAGACACTTTTTGACAATGTAAAAATCCTTTTAACAGGAATGAGAGGACTTTTACCTTTTCAGAATGGTACTTATGGCCTGATTATAGATGGTGATCCAAGCAGTAGCTTTGCTTTTAACCACGATAATATTGTGGGTGGCATTACGATCAGTAGTGCCAACAAGAATAATAAGTACAATCAAGTCGTAGCCAAGTTTACTAATCCTGACACAAATTGGATGCCAGATAGTATTACCTATCCAGAAGTTGATAGTGCAGATGATACAACATGGCTATCAGAAGATAATGGCGAAAGATTACGCACAGAAATAACACTACCCACTACAACAGATGTTTATGTAGCAAGGGATATTGCAAGAGTTGTACTAAAAAGCAGTCGTAACCAATCCCTACAAATATCCTTTATCAGCACATCAGAAGGCTTAAATTGCTCTATAGGTGATGTTGTTACTGTTTCACATGAAACACCTGCATGGACAAACAAAGAATTTAAGATACTTAGCCTAGAACTATTAGACAATGGCGAAGTCAATGTAGTAGCGCAAGAGCATGATGGTGCAATATACACATGGGATGACGATGGGCAAGTTGATGCAGTTGTATCAAGTACCCTACCTAATCCCTTTACAGTAGCAGCACCTACAAGTCTAGCAGTTACAGAAACTTCAGCGATTAGTAAGGATGGTACTGTTGCACCTGCCCTACAATTTACATGGACAGCATCAGCCGATTCATTCGTTACATCTTATGAGGTACAGTTTTTAGGTACTAGTTCATTTGATTACGGATTAATTACTCAAGCCTATGAGGAGAATGAAAGCTGGGGAAACATTACAACAGCATACGATGAGACAGAAAACTATGGCTCAATCACAGAAACAGTAGCGCAAGATGCACCTTATTACCAATCAGCCTTTGTTAATACCACGCAATACATTCTCACAGGCATAGCAACCAATGTTGAATTTGCCTTCAGGGTAAGAGGTGTTAATGAATTAGGTGTTAAATCAGCATGGGTAAGTACCACAAGTACAGCAGTAGGCGATACTACTCCACCTGCGCTACCTTCAGGAATTACAGCAACAGGTGGCTTACAATCGATCACAGTACAATGGACTAATCCTACTGATGCAGACTTTGCCCATGTCGAAATCTTTACCAATACTGTTGATAACTTTGCATCTGCAACTTTATTAGGTAAATCAGGTGGTACAGAATTCACTCATGTAGGACTTGGTTATAATGTCACTCGTTATTATTGGCTTAAATCTGTTGATTATTCCTTTAATAAATCAGCGCAAACAAGTTCAGTAAGTGGCACATCATCACAAGTAGATACAGATGCTTTTACAGCAGAAGTAAATGCCCTATTCCAAGAAGCAGGTGCGTATGGTATTGAGCCTGTATCTAGTTTACCTGCTGAAGGCTCATTTGATGGACAAATAGTATTCCTTACAACGGATAGCACTTTATATGTCTGGGATGCTACAGCAGAAGAATGGACAGACGAGATATTTACTACAAGTGCAGTTGCAGGTGGAAGTGTCACAGCAGCTTCCTTTACAGCAGGTATTGAGCCTATTAGCATTGTTGCTAGTTTGCCTAGCCCAACAGGTTATACAGGCCCTAATGTTTTGCTTTTAACGACTGATAAGAAACTATATCGCTATGATTCATCTGTACCTGAATTTACCACATTAATAGATGCTGTTGATCTAGATGGTACTTTAGCAAGTGCAAACTTTCCTAACAGTTTAAGACCAGTAGAAAATGTTTCATCTCTACCAAGTACAGGTAACTTTGAAGGTAGGGTAGTCTATCTAACTACAGACGATAAATTATATCGACATACAGGTAGTGCATGGACAAGTGCTGTACCTGCTACAGACTTAACAGGTACATTAGCATCAGGGCAAATAGCAGATTCAGCTATAACAAGCGTTAAATTAGCCAATGACGCAGTCACAAATGCGAAACTGGCTGTGGACAGTGTTCAAGGCGATGTCATAGCAGCTTTAGCCATAACTGAAACGAAAATAGCATCTGATAGTATTTCTACAGCCAAAATTCAAGCATCAGCCATAACAGCCTCAGAGCTGGCTGCAAATTCAGTGACAGCTACAGCCATAAGTAGTAACAGTATAACAGCAGCGAAAATTGCTTCAGGGGCAGTCACAACAGCCAAGCTAGATGCCCTAGCAGTGACTTCAGACAAATTGGCTGCTAACTCAGTTAATGCCTCAAAAATATTGGCAGGCAGTATCACGAGCAGTGAGATTTCCTCGAATACCATAACAAGTAATAATATATTGGCAGGCACGATACAAGCCTCAAATATAGCAGCAGGGGCTATCTCAAGTACCTTATTAGCAGCAGATAGTGTCGTTGCAGGGAAAATAGCAGCCAATGCTGTCACAAGTACCACCATAGCAGCAGATGCTATTACAGCAGGTAAGATTGCAGCAGGTGCAATTTCTACTGATGCTTTGCAAAGTAACGTGATCACAACAGACAAATTAGCAGCTAATTCCGTTACTGCTGGTATCCTTGCAGCTAGTGGAGTGATAACAAGTGCAGCCCAAATAACTGATGGCATTATTACTAATGCTAAGATTGAGAATGGCACTATTACAAGTGCAAAAATAGGCACAGCAGAAATAGAAACCCTTAATATTGCAGGGCAAGCAGTCACAGTACCAGCTAGTGCTTACAGCGTATCAGGGCAAGTAATCAATGCAGATACGCCAGATTTACCAGTAGCAGGCGTTACAGAAACCATACAAACACTTAGTATGTCTGTTATTAGTGGTAGTCCTGTATTCTTAAATGGTAGCTGTTTTATCGATTTATCAAGTGGCACAGCACATAACGAAGTACAACTGGAATTATATCGAGGTGCTACTAAACTTATCGAATATAATAAGTCTAGCGCAGATAATACTGAGGACTTTTGGGTAATACAGTATGTAGATACACCAAGTGCTACAACGACTTATACCTATTATTTAAAAATACAGTTTTATCCATCAAGCAGTTTTAAGGCAGATGTCTTAACAGCATCTTATAGATTATTAACAGCATTACAGACTAAGAGATAATGAAATCAATAGTTATATACGATTACGATACAGGTATTATCAAAAGGGTAGTTAACTGTCCTGATGATAATGTTAACTTACAACTAGATGCAGGCGAAGCAGTCGTTGAAGGCTTTGCTGATGACAGCAAGCAAATGGTAGTTGATGGCCAGATCGTAGATAAAGATGCACCTAGTGACGCAGAAAAGAATGCACAAGCATTACATAAGCTAAGAAAGATGCGTAATGATATGTTAAAACAATGCGACTGGACAATCTTGGCTGATGCACCATTAACCACCTACAAGAAAGGCTTGTGGAAAACCTACCGACAAACATTAAGAGACTTACCAGATACTTATGCAGATATTACAAATATTAATCAGGTAGATTTCCCAGAAGCACCAAACTAAGTATAATAAGTTAGAGGAATTATATGACTAAAGCAGTACAACGAAGAAAAGGCACAGACTCAGAGCATAGCACTTTTACAGGGCTAGAGGCTGAGATTACTGTTAATAGCACTAATAAATCTGTTCATGTCCATGATGGCAGTACAGCAGGTGGCTTTGAATTAGCCAGAGCAGATGGTAGCAATGTCGATGACTTCGCTGTAGGTGGCAATCTAACAGTCACAGGTAATACAACCATTAATGGCACACTAACATTAGGTGACGCTGATACAGATTCTATTACCATTAATGCTGACTTAACCTCTAATCTTATTCCTAATGCAGATGATACCTATGACATTGGAAGTGCAACAAAAGAATGGAAAGATATCTATATTGATGGTACTGCCTATATTGATGCCTTAAATTTTAATGGCACAGCAATTACAGCGACAGGTGCAGAACTAAACTATGTTGATGGTGTTACAAGTGCAATCCAAACACAGATAGATGGTAAGCAAGATAGTGACGCACAACTTACTGATATAGCAGGATTAACTCCTACAGATGGTAATTTTATTGTAGGCGATGGCGCAAATTTTGTTGCAGAATCAGGTGCAACTGCTAGGACATCTTTAGGTTTAGGTAGCATAGCCACACAAGATAGTTCATCTGTATCTATTACAGGTGGTAGCATTGATGGTGTTACTATTGGTGGCTCATCAGCAGGTGCTATTACAGGTACAACCATAACAGCTAATACCTCTATTACAGGTACACTAGCCACAGCAGCACAAACAAACATCACAAGCGTTGGTGCATTAAATGGCGGTTCAATTACATCAGGCTTTGGAAGTATTGATGTGGGCTCTTCTGCAATCACTACAACTGGTACGGTTACTGGTGGCACATTAGCAGGAACTTTATCTACAGCAGCTCAACCTAATATTACAAGTGTTGGAACTCTTACTACCTTTACCTCAACAGGTATAGACGATAACGCAACCAGCACAGCGATTACGATTGATTCCAGCCAGAACGTGGGTATTGGTACGAATATTCCTGTTTCTGAAGTTCACATAGCAAGCGTTAGTCCAATACTAACATTACAAGATACAAATAGTACTGAACCTCTATCTACTTACATTGATTTTTTAGATAGTGCTGGGAATGAGCATGGTTGGATTGGTTATGGTTCTGGCTCATTGGATACTATGCAGATAGCTAATGGTTATGATGACATCATTTTCTTTACAGGAACAGATGGGACTACTTCAGAAAGAATGCGTATCGACTCATCAGCAGGTAACGTAGGTATTGGTACGAGCAGTCCACTAGGTTTACTTGAAATAAATGGCGGTACAGGTGTATCAACAAGTGGCGGAACTTTAATAGTTAGACAAGATGGTGATGCTAGTACAGATGGAATTGCTTTAACAAGTAGCAATGCTATTTCTCATAGAATTTGGAAGGATGTTAATGGTAAATTAAACATAGGTCCAAGTACCCTACCATCTGCTTTGGTTCAAGACACATCAGGCAACCTTCTGGTGGGCAAGACTACTGGTGGTGCTTTAGGGACAGCAGGAATTGAATTACGTCCAAATAACCTTTATGTAACTTCAAATAGCAGTGTTCCTATTTATGCAAACCGAAATACCAATGATGGGACTATCGTTGACTTCCGCAAAGACGGCACATCAGTTGGTAGTATTGCTGTTGATTCTGGTGCTTTAGAGATTACGGGAACATCCGCAATAAACCTCAACAACGGCACAAATGAGGTTGGATTTGGCACAGGTGCCATTGCGGGAAACGGCGCAGGGAATGATGATGTCATAGATCTTGGGCGTAGTAACCGCCGCTTCAAAGACATCTACGCTACCAACGGAACTATCCAAACCTCTGACAGAAATGAAAAACAAGATGAAGCAGACCTATCAGATGCAGAGACAAGAGTCGCTGTTACTGCTAAAGGTTTGCTGAAGAAGTTCAGATGGAAGTCTGCTGTTGAAGAAAAAGGTGATGAAGCCAGAGTACACTTTGGTATCATCGCTCAAGACTTACAAGATGCTTTTACTGCTGAAGGTTTAGATGCAAGTGTTTACGCTATGTTTATTAACAGCGAGTGGTGGGAAAGTTATACTGATGTTCCAGCCATAGAAGCTCAAGAAGCTGTACTTGATGAAGATGGCAATGTAGTCACTGAAGCTGTAGAAGCTAAAGAAGCCTATACTCGCACAGACACATATGAAACAGAAGCTGAAGCACCAGAAGGTGCAATCAAAAAACAACGCATGGGTGTTCGTTACAGTGAACTCCTAGCATTTATTATTGCAGGAATATAGGAGAAATAACATGGCAACATGGACAATAAGTCAAATGGAAAGAAATGCTAGTGATGGTGGTGTGACTACTGTACACTGGCGTGTAAGTGCAACAAGTGGTGAACATAGTGCATCAAACTATGGCACAGTAGGATTTAGTCCTGACGCATCGGCTGATGGCTTCGTAGGCTTTGATAGCTTAGATGAAGCAACAGTCTTAGCATGGGTACACGGACACGAGAGCATTGACAAAGATGCTATTGAAGCAGGACTACAATCACAACTAGACGCATTAGCAAATCCAACATCTATCGCTGGATTGGCTTGGTAATAAACTTAATAAGGGAGTCATTATGTCTGAAGAACAACAACCAGAACAAACCATAACTATTGATGAGAAAGTATACAAAGTCTCAGATTTAGACCAACAGCAACGCTATCTAGTCTTACAAATACAAGACTTACAAAACAAAGCAGATGATTTAGCGTTTAAACTTGATCAAGTTAATACTGCAAAAAAATCATTCTTTGATACACTAAAGCAGAAACTAACTGAGGAACAAAACAATGCTGACTGATATTTTCATGTTAATCGAGCTAATCCCACAAATCATAGCTATTGCTAGCATGGTATGTGCATTAACTCCAACCCCTAAAGATGATGCTATTCTAGGCAAAATCTATAAAATCCTTGAACTTCTTGCCTTAAACATTGGCAAAGCTAAGATGCCTAACAAATAAATGAAACGCATAGGGCAACTGTTAATCTTATGGTTGCCCATTGCACTTTATGGACAACAAACAGGCGATTTAAACAGCAATACAGTCAACAGTAGCGTATCGAGTAATAATGTAGATACGACTAATAACTACAATGGTGCAGGTTCAGGTAGCCCTACGCCACCACCGAGTGCAATATCCCCAACTTATATGTTCAATGGCTCAGAGTCATGTTTGATTTCAAGTGGTGGATCAATCCAAGTGTCACTTATGGGAATGTCTATGGGTAATTATCGTATAGATTATGAGTGTGAGTTACGCAGAGATAGCAAAGCACTTAAAGATAATGGAATGTCAATAGCAGCTATAGCATTGTTATGTCAAGATTCATCTATATTTAGAGCCATGCTTACAAGTTCTACGCCTTGCCCTATAGTCGTTAATGGTGAACTAATTGTAGGTAGAGTTGCGTATTTATACTTGAAAAGACAACCAGAAATATTTATAAAAGATTATAATGATGATATTGAATTTTATAACATGGTATTAGGTATAGGATATGAAACACAAAATACTAATAGGAATACTGATTTATCTATCTCTGAGCAATATCGTGTGGTCACAAACAGATACAGTTCAAGACTTAATTGACGCTAGCTCAAGCATTATCAATACAGTAGATCAAGGCCATTACGCAGTTCAGGGGCTAAATTTTTACGCTGGAGTTGGTGGAATCGCACCTACTGATACGATCGACCAAGCCCTGATCACACAATTACAGATGACAAACTATAATAATGCGCTGTCTGCTGTACAAAATGCTGTCTATTATAATACACAAGCCTTATTGCAAGATGCCCATGAGAATGAAATGACTCAGCTATCTGATGCAGTGGATGACTTTGTGGCAGCTACCACTTCAATGATTACAGTTGTCAATATCTTTGAAATGGCAAGTGAAGCAGATACAGTCCAAGAGCAACAGCAAATGCAAGACTATATTCAGGATAATTCTGTCATGTTGACGCAAACACAGGTAGATAATTACAATACAAGCCTAGAAGATGTAAGCAATCACGCTATCAATGCTGCTGCTTATCTTGCAGCTTCTCAAAATGAAGCCTTAACATCATCTAATGACAATGTAGCTGAATCTTATAATATCAATGTATCTACCATGACTGTTAACTATAACGCTATACAAGATGGCATAACCTTTTACAATGATGGACAAGCCTTTCACGTTATGTATGGTTTCTTAGGTAGTGCCATGAAAACGATTGACGATATATATAATACTGGTATGTCTATCTATGAAGGTAATTCGCTGTAATGAGCCTACAGGATTCAGAGCTAACGATATCTGGTATTAAATTTAAAGGTGTTTATTTAGCTATTGGACTGACAGTCATTTCAACCATTTCAGGCTTTATTTATGGCTTTGCAGAGTTTATGGGTAGGATTGACACATTAGAGAGCCAATTAAGTGCCATTGTAGTGCCTGAATTAGCCCCATTTGAGCGTAGAATTAGTTTAATCGAGGAAAACCTTGCCCAGAGCGAAATAGGCACGCTACAGGCTCGATTAGCGACATTAGGTGCTAATTTAGAGACCATTATGCAACAACAACAACTTTTGCTTGATTTGCGTGATAGAATTAACACCAATACTGATATTGTTGAAGATAATCAACAGCTTGTAGAAAGTATTGAACAAACAGTAGATGAATACGAAGAAGCGATGAGAGAATTCGCATCTGAGGTTGACCAGCTATGGGATGCCTTTGATGCATTAAATAGCCCACTAGGATAATGAAAACTAAAGATAAAATATATTTCTTAACCTTATTTATTACAGTCTTAGGCTTTGGTATATATTTTTCACATGCAGTAACATAAAATATAAATTATATGGAAATTGATATGTTTGTACTTTGGAATGTTATCGTGACGCTAGTCATAGTGCCACTTGGCTATACACTTAAAAGCATATCGACAGAACAGAAAAGACTCGATATATTAGTAAATAAGACACGAGAAGAAATAGCTAAAGGCTATGTTACTAAAGAAGAATTAAGTGACGATGTTGATAGAATATTTGAGACATTATGCAAGTTAGAGCAAAAGCTAGATAGATATTTTGAAACAAAGCTAAACGCATAATCACGAAATATTTGCAATTTAGATAAATATCCTTTAAGTTAATTATACAAGATCAAATGAAAGTTATGCAGGTGCATATATTTTCTTAAGTTTGTCTTAAAATTTATTTACAAGGAGTAATTATGTCTACATTAAAAGCAGTCCAGTCTGCATCTAAAACTGTAATCTTAAATGCTATTAGAGCAAGAAAAATAACAAGCCCAGATGAGGAATATCATAATTCAGAAAGCTATTCCTTAATTGTTCCATTAAAGGAAATTCTGAATATCAATATTAATGAGAATTTGCGTAGTGAATACAATAGAAAAACGCAAGTTCACAAAGATATTGCAGAATCTTTTAATGAGAATCCTTTACGATTCATACAAAGGCACAGTGGTTTTGTCGTTGTATGTGACAAAGTAAATATCTCTGATCACCAAAAAAATGGTAAGTCTAGAGTTGAATTAATCAATGCTTCTTTAATTAATGGCGCACAATCGCAAAGTGTACTAAAACAATTTATAGAAACTGTTGATGATCCATTATTTCATAATAGATGCGTCAGACTTGAAGTTTTGCAAGAGGCCAATAAAGAAGAAAGGATTAATATTGCAATAGCTCGCAATATGTCTGTTAATGTCACTGAATTGTCTAAATATGGCAAGATGAAATATTTTGACAAATTAGAAGCAGCAATGATTAATGCTTTAGGCGCAGATGGCAAAATACAAAAAAGTGAGACAGATGATGGTATTCCTACCTTACAGCTTTTGCAGGTTTTACGAGTTATGATGCCTAAGAAAATACGAGAACAAAATGTTGCATATACAAATACAATTACCAAAGCATATACAAGTAAATCTGTAACAATGCGAGATTTTTGTAGAGAGCATGAAAAAGATAAAAAAGCACAGAATTTGTCTTGCTATACAACTGACATATTAGAATATTATCGCACTTTTGCTCCTCATGCTTGGCAACAATATATCTATTTTAAGGAACATCCATTATGGAAAGATTATTGGCTTAGAGATACATTTGAAGGACAATGGAAAAAGATAGGCCAACTTAATAAAAATGATGGCACTGTTGAAGCTAATTGGGCAATCTTGTGTCCGCTTCTTTATGGATTATCTACTTATGTAAAACCATCAATTAGTGGTTGGTCATTCAAACCTGACAAAACCTTTAGCGAAAAAGCCTATATTAAAGAAGTTTTAAGGCTCTTTAAATTAAAAGATTTTGTACCTAATGAGTTTGGTAAAGGTAGGGATAGCTATTTAGATTTATATATATATCTAAACGAAAATATGTAATCGTTATATACATATAAAAATTAGGGCATCTTTGTATGCCCTTTTTTTTACGATAAATTTGCAAATATCAACAACTTAGTGTAAAAGTATAATCATAATTGTTAATTAGAGAGGGCAATTATGATGATAAATACAGATGAACGCATGAGGTTCATAAATCAAATCTGCAAGTTGCAGAGCAAAAATGCGCAACTTCAGCGCACTATTACCCAACAGCAAGAGTTTATAGACAGGATGCAAGAAAATGTCGAATTTAATCAAAGACTTGTTGCCTCAAGCAGGTGAAATATTAGATAGGTTTGTTCCAAATAAGGAAGAAGCCAGAAAAGCCCAAGCAGAGTTAGAAAAGATGCTGATGGATAATCAGCACCAAATACAGTTAAATCAGATAGAACTTAATAAACAAGAAGCTAAAGGCAATTGGTTTCAATCTGGTTGGAGGCCTGCTACTGGTTGGATATGCGTGATTGGCATGGCTGTAAACTTCCTTATTAGTCCTTTATCAGCAGGATTTGGCATAACCATACCACAAGCTGACACAGGTACAATGATGCCTGTACTAATGGGACTCTTAGGCTTAGGTGGCTTGCGTACCTATGAGCGCAAAATGGGCAAGGACAAATGAAATTGTTTTTCTGGTTTATGAGTAAACTAGAATCATTAAGCCAAGATGAGTTTGTAGCTATGTTTATAATAGGTAACATAGTAATAGCGTTATTATTTTTAGTATTCATGGTATGAATTATCAGGATCGACTCAATACTTGTAAAAAAGAAGGTTTAAAAGCTGAAGATGTATTTGCAAAGCTTATGAAACAAAAGGGTTACACTTGGCGCAAAGCAAATAGACAAGAAGATATTTTCCATCACATTGATTGTTATGTTAATAATAAATCTGTTGATGTTAAAGGTAATCGACATGAAGATTGCATTTGGTTAGAACTGACAAATGTTAATGGTGAATTAGGTTGGTTAAAAGGAAAAGCCATGTTTATAGCATTTGATATACAAGAACTTGGTGGATTTTCTATATATAAAAGAAGCGACTTATTAAATTATTGTAGTAAATTTAGCGAAAGAACAACGAATAAACATGATTTCTATAAAATTTATACTCGTGCTAAATTTGGTAGAAAGGATGAAATTATTAAGGTGAAATATAAAGATATTAAAGATCTAGAATTAAACTTGTTTAAATATGAAATATAGTATTGCTACAGTTACATGGGGAGATGCATATATAAATGCTGTTGATGTACCCTTAGAAGATGCTATGGAACTTCAACCATTAATGCGCGTTACAGTTGGATTCTTAATTAATATGACTGAAGATGCTTATATATTATGTACTGACCATTACGAATCAGATGGACAGTGGATTCATGCACCAATGGTCATACCTAGAAATATGGTAAAGGAAATAAGAACATTCCCTGAAAAATGAGTGACAATGTAAATAGCCCAAAGCACTACACAGATGGTTGCATCGAGTGTATTGATGCCATTGAAGCCAGCATGACTAAAGAACAATTTGTAGGCTATCTAAAAGGCAATATTCAAAAGTATTTATGGCGCATGAACCTGAAGCATAACAAACCAGCAGAGGATTCTTATAAGGCCAGATGGTATTTAAATAAACTAATAGATACGATTGATGCGTAGATTGGTTTTAGATATTGAAGTGTCGCCTATGATCGCAGTTATATGGGGATTGCGTAATAACCACTACATTAGCCCTGATAATGTCGTACAAGATTCTTATATATTAACTTGGGCTGCTAAATGGGTAGGGCAGAAAAAGGTTTATAGTGATACACGACTCAAGTCAGGCAATCGTAAAATGTTGGCTAACATGGCAGAACTTTTGGATTCTGCCGATGTTGTAATAGGATACAACTCCACTAGATTTGATATGCCAATATTGCAACAAGAAATGTTTATGTTGGGCTTACCTATTGTGGAATATAAGCAAATAGATTTACTTAGAGTTGTACGCCAGAACTTTCGTTTTGCTAGTAATAAGTTGGATTATATTAGTAAGAAGTTAGATATACGCAAGGGCAAACTTGAAACAGGTGGACTTCCTTTATGGATGGACTGCATGGATCATAACAATGACTCTAAAAGCAAGCGCAAAGCATATAGGGTTATGAGAAAGTACAACGAAGAAGATGTTGTATTGACTGAAGAATTATATTTAAAGCTACTTCCTTACATTAAGAATCATCCTAATTGGAATGTTTATACAGATGATGAACGACTTAAATGCCCTACTTGTGGCAGTCCTCGTGTTAATAAGAAAGGTTTACGCTATAATAGGACAAGCACTTATCAGCGTTGGTTATGTACAGAATGTGGTAGCCATTCGCAATCGAATTTGCAGATTAAAAGACAGCATAAGGAAATGTTAAAGTAATGCCTCTTAAAACTGGTGATAGCAAAAAAACGATATCAGAGAATATTGCTAAACTCAGAGCAGAGGGTTATACACGAGATCAAGCTGTTGCAATAGCATATAAACTAGCACGAGATTCAAGAGGTAAATAATATGGGTTTAATTTATTTCACATTAGATGAGCTTAAATGTCAGCATTGTGGTAAGCATGGAATTAACTTAGAGTTTATGGAAAAAATAGATAAGCTACGAGCTGTCTGTAACTTTCCATTTATAGTCACTTCAGCTTATCGTTGTGAGGAACATCCTATCGAAGCTCGCAAATCTAAATCAGGTGCGCATACGACAGGACACGCTATCGATATTCATTGTTATGGTGACAAGGCCCTTAGAATATTAGAAGAAGCACAGAAGATGGGCTTTAAAAGAATTGGCATAGCGCAAAAAGGTGAACTTACCAAAAGGTTCATTCACCTTGATGACGCTGATGAGCTAGGTTTCCCAAGCCCTGCTATTTGGACTTATTAAATATACAAAAATAATAATTGCTTAATTGTTAATAAACAATTAAGATAATACTGTCTTTTATAAAAGGAGTAATTTAAATGACAGAGAAAAATAAACTAACCCTAGCTGAAGCTATGGGTGATTTCGCAGGTCGTGTTCGTAGAACGATGCGACCAAAAGATGTATCTGAATATGTAGAGTGGAAGAATGGCCTAGCCTATCTTGCTAATGGTGATGCTTGGGATGAGTTAAAACAAGAATTTCCTATGTCTCGTGCTACTTTTGAACATCATAAGCATGATGATGGAAGCATGACTGTTGAATGTATGATGATTATCGAAGATACGCATAATAGTTATAAGGGTAGTACACGATTAGCTGTGACAAACTATAGCCACAATGCAATCAAAAATCCTAATGCAGTTGACATTCACAATATAGAACAACGAGCAAGAACTAAATGCATCTTTGAAATGACTGGTCTTGGTTATGAGATATATCGTGGACAATTTGAAGCATCATCTTTATCACCTAATCAACTATTTATAATTAAGTCGCTGATAGCCTTGTATAAAATTGATGAAAAAGCTCTTTGTGCTGCTTTTAAAGTAAAAGATATTGAGGAACTAAATAGTGGTACATTTGAAAAAGTAGTAACAATGATCACTAAAAAGTATGGTAAGAAAAATGTTTAAGCCATACGACTTGTACTTAGTAGCTATTTATTTAATAGCTTTATTTCTAACTTATGCTAATTATGAACCTGCTTATGTAATGACAGGTTTAGGTGTTGGTTGTATAAGTTATTGTTTAATAAGGAGTTTATATGAAGATTTATGATATGGAACAGCGCACACCTGAATGGTTTGCTGTTAGATGTGGTGTCATTACAGGTAGTGCAATTAATCGCTGCCTTAACATTAAGACAGTTACATTATCAAAAGAAAAGGCCAATGCTTACATGAATGAGTTACTGGCCCAAAAACTAACAGGTAAAGTGCAACAAATTTACACTAGCCCTGCAATGCAAAGAGGTACAGATCTTGAGCCAGAGGCATTAGCTTGGTATATGATGGAAACGAATAGACCAGTAAAATGCGTAGGATTTATTAAGCATGATGAGCTAGAGATTGGTGCAAGCCCTGATGGAATTGCAGAAGATCGAGGGGTTGAGATTAAGTGTCCTTTACCTCATAATCATGTGGATACATTAAGGAGTGGCACAATACCTGATAAGTATTACCCACAAGTACAAACTTGTATGTGGTTATCTGGTCTGAAGTATTGGGATTACATTTCATATTCTGATGATCCTAATTTGCCATCCATAATTATTACGATACCTTTTGATGAGGTATTTGTTAGTAAGATGTTAGAAGTTGTTTTACCAATTCACGATGAATTGCAAGAACTGTATAATCAATTTAAAGGCAAGGAGACAATATGGCTAAACCAGTAATTAATTTCTCTATAGGAGATAAAAAACAACAGCATGATCCATCTGAATATGATGCAGATGGCAAAGGTGCATTATGGAAAGTAGAACCCAAAACACCAAAACATCCAAATCTAAGTGGTTATATTTGCAAGGCCAAAGAAGATGGAACATTTGATTACTATTGGGTAAGTGCATGGATGAATGAATCAGATGCTACTGACTTTCCATTTTAGTTTATAATGTTTTTAGGGCAGGTCATTGCACCCATTACTTCCCCCAAGTTAATCTACATAGCTTTGGTCTGCCCATTTTTTAAGGAGTTAAAATGAACGAATACATTCACGCAGGTAATCAACTAAGAAGTTATCTGATTATTAAAGGTAAATCACAAGCTGATCTAGCTAGGGCTTTAGATACTAGCCCACCTCAAATTATCAGATATATGAAGTCATCTAATATGAAGATACATACAGCGCAAAAGATATGTAGCTATTTAGATGTATCATTGCAAGAATTTCTTGGTTTAGATGATGCCTAAAAAAGCAGATGACGACACGCTCAATCAACTGCTACAAGGCAAATACTACAGAATAGAAACACCAGAGCAGTTGCAGCATTTTATACGATGTATCACTGAACAATACAATGCTCGTGATTGGATAGAATTCCAAATGCGACACGATGATACTCGTAGCTTGAAGCAAAATAATTCTCTACACAGTTTTTGCTCTGATCTTGCACAACAGCTTAACGATAGCCATATACAACCACAGCACTTTTTTAAGACTGGGTTTAACATTTTATGGACAATGGACATGGTTAAGGAAAATATCTTTAAGCCCATTATGAAAGCTATTACAAAGAATGGTAAAACATCTAAGGCCAGTAAAAAAGACATAATAGAAACTTATGAAGTTATTAATCGTGAATTAGGTGAGCGTTGGGGTATTCATGTCGAATGGAAAACAAGGAAATGACGACTTACAGAAAATGTAAGCTTTGTAGGAAACGAGTAAAGAAAGAAGATGCATCAATGTTCCATTTAAAGTCATTTTGTAGCTTTGAACATTTAAAAGAATATATTAGGACTGAGAAAGGTCAAACTCATATACGCAGACAAATAGCAGTATCAGAAAGGCGAGAGAAAGAAAAACTAAAGACTAAAAATGATTACATTAAGGAAGCTCAAGCAGCAGTCAACAAATATGTAAGGATGCGAGATATCTACAAAGGTTATGACTGCATTAGTTGCAAGAAGGCATACGATGGAAATAAATATAATTGGGATGCAGGTCATCTTATCAGTCGTAAAAATCCCAAGACACGATTTAACCTATGGAATATTAACTTGCAATGCGTCAAGTGTAATCGCTATGGGTATGGTGAATTATTAGAATATCGTAGCAATTTAAAAGCTAGGATAGGCAAAGAAAAGGTAGATTGGATACAGAATAACTTTAGGGAAGAACATAAATTCACCATTGATTATCTGAAACGCCTAAAAAGGATATTTAATAAAAAAGCAAGGCGATTAGAGAAGAAGATTAATGATAGGTCTATTTGATAAAGAGGAAGGCATTTTTGTTAATAATTATATGATTAAACAAATAACATATGATGAAACCAAGCCATTTATATTGGGTATTCATTATGCAAAAAGGATGCCATCTATTAGTTTTGCCTATGGATTACATGATAAAGATCAATTAGTTGGTATTGTATCTTATGGTTCACCTGCTTCGCCTTCTCTTTGCAAGGGTATAGCAGGGGAAAAGAATAGGGATTTAGTTTTAGAATTAAATAGATTGGTATTGAAGAATAACAAAAGAAATGAAGCATCAATATTAATAGGTGCATCATTTAAATTATTGCCCAAACCTAAAATTATTGTTTCATATGCAGATACAAAACAAGATCATATTGGTTACATATATCAAGCTACAAATTTTATGTTTACTGGCACAAGCAAACCAAGAACTGACATGGCAGGAAAAGATGGTAAACATTCAAGGCATCATTTAGGCGATAGAACAAAAAGAGTTAATAGAAGTGCAAAACATCGTTATGTCTATGTTTTGGCCAGTAAAAATGATAAAAGATCAATATTAAAGGATTTAAAATATATTCCTATGGATTACCCAAAGGCAAATACCATAAATTAAATAAATTTACTATAGGAGTGATACAAAAATAATGATAAAAAAGCGCACAAAATAAAGGGATTTTGTCTTATTATTTTAGTGTGCAGTCCACAGTCAGTTTAGGTGGGAACTGTGGCAAAGGTGAAAGGAGTGAAAACACCACCTGCACTTGGTTATTGTAACCTAAAAATTCCACCAAAAGATATACAGGGTTGTAGATGTATTCTTACCTGCAAAATATAAGAACCATGTCGAGTTATAGACTTTAAATTTAACTGCGCAAGCGAACAGTAAGCTAATAAAAAACGATGCACTGACCTACGACTGTCAACATCGACCTGAGATATGAGAATTTGAAATAATTGGCGAGCTGACAGGATTTCACATGGATGTGACAGGGTATTCATCAGTCATGGTGTCTAGTCAAGTACCAAGCTTTAGGGCTTTATCGCATAATGCGATTTGGGATTATCAACTGTTCCTGTTTAGGGTTGGTTATCTCAGGGAAAGAGTCGTATTGTATCTAAAGGAAAGTATGGAGTTAAGAGAACATCAAAATAAGGCAATAGACCAGATCAAAGCAACGATACGCAAAGGTATCAATACTATGATATTAGCTGCGCCTTGTGCATTTGGTAAAACTATCACTGCTGCTCATATCCTTAAATCAGCTCAAGACAAAGGTAGAAGGGCCATATTTATCGCTGATAGGATTAAGCTAGTAGACCAAACAGAAAACGCATTTGAAGGCTTTGGTATTGATTATGGCGTACAAATGTCGAATCACTATAAGACCAATGAAGAAAAGCTAATACAGCTAGCGAGTGTGCAAACCTTGACACGCAGAATGGGAGACACCTTTGATTATGACTTGGCTATAGTGGATGAGGCGCATACTAACTATGAAACCATAAAGAAGGCTATGAAGCTAAATCCTAAATGTATCTTTATAGGCATGACAGCTACACCTTACAGCAAAGGACTGGGCATCTATTATAAAGAGCTAATTGTGCCTATTACGACACAAGAATTACTGGATAAAGGTTATCTAACACCTATTCAGTATTATGGTGGTACATCAATCGATTTATCTAATCTTAAGCGTAGAGCATTGGCCACAGGTGGTACTGACTATGATCCTATAGAACTATCAGCAAGGATAGAGAAAAACAAAGATAGAATATCTGGCGATATTGTTAAGAATTACCTTGAGCATGGTGAAGGCAAGATGGCCATAGCTTTTAGCCCATCTATTAACCATAGCAAATATCTTACAGAATTATTTAATGACAATGGCATACCAAGTGCGCATATAGATGGTTATATGGATAACGCTGAACGCAAGAAGCTATACGAAGCACATGAATCACATGAAATACAAGTATTGTGTTGTTCACGATTACTAGGTGTAGGATATGACAACCCTGAAGCTACAGTCATTATAGATTGTTACCCAAGCTCTAGCCCTTACCCTATAGTTTATCAGCAACGTATAGGCAGAATAACAAGGCTACATGAAAACAAACCTTATGCTATTTATTTAGATCATGCAGGCAATGTCAGTAGATATGGATTCTATGAAGATTTAGTACCTAACGCATTGCATTGCAAAGAATCATACAAAGACAAAAAGCTAGTTAAAAAGACCAAGAAAGAGAAGAAGCCCAATGTATGTCCAGAGTGCGCAAAAATATTTATAGGCATTAAATGTGAATGTGGTTACATGATCGATATGAAGCGTACCATACGAACTGATAAGACTATGCTAAAGAAACTTAATCAAGCACAGCGTAATAATATTTTAGAAAGCATAACCACAAAGGCGCGATGGTATAACCAGTTAAAACTTCTAGAGTCGATACGAGGTTACAAGAAAGGATTTGCAGAGAAAATATATAAGCGTAAGTTCAGTGTATATCCCAATGAAATACCTCGTCATGTAGAAGTCACAGTTGATCCAGATGTACGCAATTATGTCCAAAGTTGCCTTATTGCATACTCCAGATACAACATAAAGCCTTGATTTTATTAATAAAATATATGTATTGACAATTATGTAAATAATAGTAATATATATATGTAGATTAATTAAAAGGAGTAAATATGAATCTAACAACTATTAAAAACTGGATTAACAATACAACTAATGATGACTATGGTCGTGCAGATGTTCAAGACGAACAGATTGCCATTCATGGAATATGTAAAATGTACAAAAGCATGGATGACTTTCAAAGAACAGCTATTTACATGAGAACACATAACTATCAAAAGCTTTATGTAAAGAAAGCAAATTATTGGTCTGGTCTTGATTCTTTTAATGCTAACTGTAAAGAAGATAGATACACTCAACGCGCAAAATTTTGTGAAATTGTCTTGATAGGTCTAAAAGCATTAGGTGTCAATGAAGAATATTTAGTTAGCAAAGGTATTAAAATTGCTAATGAAAAAAACATGCCTTTGGAAAGATTGTATTCATGGGTTGCATACATGAAAGGTATGAAGCTACTTGGTCGCATGTAGATGATTAACTACGAGGCACATGGAAGTGCCTCAAAATTAAGGAGTAATAATGAAACTAACAAATAACAACGAAATAGTAACAGGTATTAAAAATACTACATGTGAATCATGTGATCATACCTTGAAGACATACGAAACAAATTGGTGTGAGGCATGTCTATATGAATTACCTGATTCTGATCTTAAACAAGCATTTATAAATAAAATGCAGAGAAGAAGGAGTCAATAATGGAAGATCATAACTATCACGCATTTGTTTACGCATTATCACTAGCTATACTAGCTGATGATGACATATCAGTAGAGTGCTTGTCATTAGCGCAAGACTTAAGCCTTAACTTAGATGAGATACAATTTAAGAAGGCCAAGAAACTTATAGATCATGCTTGCAAAAATGATACGTTAGAGGAAGTAAAATCTATATCAGCGCAAATCATTGGGGATTTGCTAGATCAACCAAAGGAGACACAACAATGCTTAAATACACACTAATCACACTAATTGTAGTAATATTAGGCTTTATGGGTAATCTTGATTACCAAGATGAAGTCAATGATGAATCAAGCTACAAACAAATGGTCTGTCAGAATGTCTGGCCTAACTATCGCAATTTAGATATAGATTGTGATCAGTATAGAGGTACAAGCACAAACTGAATTTGATGAAATCCTAGAGGAGTTTCTATCAACTGAATCTAACATCTGGGAATCACTTAGTAGGAATGGAATCCTCTCTAAAGATACACCAGATAATATTAAAAGTGCGATACTTAACAAGGATGTTGAGTATCTAGGTATGATTCTCTATAGCCAGATCATTGCTTATGCTTTATTGGTAAATCAAAATAGTTTAGACTTAACTAAAACTAACATCAAAAATTATCAATAATGAGTACACTTGGTAGACCAATCAAAGAGCTGACAGAAGAAGAATACGCTATTGTAGAGAGAGCGTCAGGTGTTATGAACAAAGACAAAATCGCATGGTTGCTTGGAATATCACCAAATACATTGCGTGAAATAGAAGGCAGAGATGGTGGTAAACTTTCTGAGCTTCTAAGTAATGGTCAGGCATCTAAAGAGCTTCATGTCATTGAGAATCTACTAAAACATACCAAAAGAAGTACAGAGGCTTGTAAGTTTTTCCTCAAGTCGCAAGCAGGTTGGCGAGAAGATAATATGCAGGAAATGAATCAACAGCCTGTAACTATCAATATCGTGAAGCCTGATGGCATTGATTAAGCCAACAATCCCTCAATACAAGTACATCACATCAACTGCTCGATTCCCTGCTTTTATTGCAGGCTTTGGTGCAGGTAAGACAGAGGCCAGCATATTACGCTCAATCATTGGTCTCTTAGCTAATCCATCAGTAAATCGTGCTTTCTATCAACCTACCTATGACTTGATACGAATGATTGCGTTTCCTCGATTCGAGGAGATACTGACTCAAATGGAGATACCTTATAGATTATCTAAGTCACCACTTAACCAACTAAAGGTGCAAGGCTATGGAACGATATTCTTTCGCAGCATGGAGAACACAAATCGCATCGTTGGTTATGAAGTAGGTGATTCAGATATAGACGAGCTTGATACGCTCAAGACAGAGGATGCAAGTAAAGCATGGAGACAGATTCTAGCTAGGAATCGTCAATATAAGCCTAATGGTGGTATCAATACGATTGGTGTTACATCAACTCCAGAAGGATTTAAGTTTGTCTACAACACATGGAAGAAGTCACCTAAGAAGGGATATGAGATCATACAAGCACCAACTTACAGCAATCCACATCTACCAGAAGGCTACCTAGAAAGCCTACGAGATATGTACCAAGACAATCTATTGAACTCATACATTGAGGGTGAGTTTGTTAACCTTGTTTCTGGCACTGTCTACAATAGCTATGACAGAGACAAATGCATGAGCAATGAGACTATTCAGCCACTAGAGTCTTTACATATTGGTTGTGACTTTAACGTAACGAAGCAAGCTGCCACTGTTTATGTTGTCAGAAATGGCAATGAGTATCATGCAGTAGACGAGTTATACAATATGTACGATACGCCAGAGATGATAAGGATTATCAAAGATCGATGGTATGACAAAGGCCATGAGATATACATTTATCCAGACGCATCAGGAAGTAGCAGAAAGACAGTCAATGCAAGTATTTCAGACATCTCATTATTGCAAGAGGCTAAGTTTCATATACGCAAACACAGTTCTAATCCTGCTGTTCGTGATAGGATCATGGCAATGAATGGTGCGTTAGAAAGAGGACAGGTAAAAATAAATGCGCATAAATGTCCACAAGTTGCTGATTGCTTAAACCAACAAGTATATAATCAGAATGGTGAACCAGATAAGTCAAGTGGTGTCGATCACCAGAACGATGCTACGACTTATCCAATCGCATATTTAATGCCTATCAAGAAACCAATTGCAAATGTAGACTTTAGGTTTGCGATGTAGTAAGAAGGTAATATAATAGAATGAATCTAATTAGAGAATATAAATGACAGTCGAGTCTCATCATCCACAATACGACTTATATCTACCATTATGGGTACAGACTAGAGATAGTGTTAAAGGTTCTGTAGCTATTAAGGATAAGAAGCATAAGTATTTACCTGTACCAGATAACAACACTCTCGATGAGCGCAAGGGAACAGAAACCATGCGTTATCGTCAGTATCTAAAACGAGCCTTATTTACTAACTTTACTGCTCGTACTAAGAACGCCTTACTAGGTGCAGCCTTTCGTAAAGATCCTATGTATCAATTACCAGAAGGCCTTGAGTATCTAATAGAGAATGCTACAGGAGATGGCTTATCACTCACACAAATGGCAAAGGATGAACTATCTAACCTATTAGAAACAGGTCGATGTGGATTCTTAGTAGATTATCCAGAAACGCCTCAAGGGTTAAGTGCAGAGGAAGTGCGAGAGTATGGATTAGCAGCTTCTATTATTCCTTATACAGCAGAACAAATCATTAACTGGAAAACGCACAATATGTATGGTCGCAAGATGGTAGGCCTTATTGTATTAGCAGAAACCTATCAAGATGATGAGAATGCATTTGACCATGAAGAAAAGACACAATATCGAGTCCTAAGACACAGGGAAGATGGATACACACAACAACTTTATCGTGATGGTGAGCCTTATGGAGAGGAGATTTATCCTCGCAAAGCAGATGGCTCAACTTGGGATTACATTCCCTTTCAGTTCGTTGGTAGCAAGAATAATGACGCTACGATTGACGACAGTCCTTTAGCTGATATTGCAGATGTGAATATAGCGCACTATAGAAATAGTGCTGACTATGAAGAATCCT
>Ga0209929_1000077_pt1 | contig 34988 bp, 50 predicted proteins | sample SalPon2_C_H2O_MG_2_FD_185731 | JGI IMG/M metagenome (GOLD analysis project Ga0209929, IMG submission 185731) | Salt pond water microbial communities from South San Francisco under conditions of wetland restoration - Salt Pond MetaG SF2_C_H2O_MG... ... | reverse complement strand
CTTGCCAAGGCATGTGAGAAAACTGGCATTAGCCGTGCTGGCGCTTACAAGCGCATGAGGGCTGATGAGGAGTTTCGGGCAGCAGTATACACGGCAAGGGCTGAAAGCGCTGAGAAGGCTCTGGAGGAGCTTGACGGCATGTATTTGAACGCACTGGAGGGAAAGCGGAGATACGACCCCAACATCCTACGGGACTATGCGCAACACGTGCGCTGGCGGGCTAAGACGGCCATGCCAGAGCAATACGGTGAGCAGAAGAACCGTGCTGGCGTCGAGGTGAGTGACGGCACAGTTCGGATTCTGTGGGAGACAGATTGATGGACGTCAAGATTCCCTACAAGCCACGTCCTTTGCAGAAGGACATGCACAAGGAGTTGAAGAGATGGAACGTGTTGGTGATGCACCGCCGCTTCGGCAAGACGGTGTGGGCAGTGAACCAGTTAATCAAGACGACTTTGACTTGCCCGTTGCCTCGACCGAGGACGGCTTTTGTGGCCCCTACTTTCGCACAGGCAAAGCGGATTGCTTGGGATTATGTAAAGTTCTATGCCGGAGTTATCCCCGGTGTGCAATTCAACGAGACAGAACTCCGCGCAGATTTTCCTAACGGCGGCAGGATTATGCTGCTGTCGGCTGAGAACCCGGACGCCCTTCGAGGCATCTACCTTGATGAGTGTGTCTTCGACGAGTTTGGCATGCAGAACCCAAGGGTATGGGGGGAGGTTGTGAGGCCGGCACTGTCTGACAGGCAGGGGTCGGCATGTTTTTTGGGAACCCCGGCGGGCCACAATCATTTCTTTGATTTGCTGGAGACCGCTAAAAGCCAGTTAGCCGAGGGCAGCAGCGACTGGTACTACAAGATTTGCAAGGCCAGTGAGACGGGGATTGTGCGCCCGGAGGAACTGGAGGCGGCTCAGGCGCAGATGACGCCGGAGCAATACGAGCAGGAATACGAGTGTTCATTCACCGCAGCGATTATTGGCGCGTATTATGGTAAGCTGCTGAGTGATGCTGACGACAATGGCCGTGTGACGCGGGTGCCTTATGACCCGGCCTATCCAGTTCATACGGCCTGGGACTTGGGGATTAACGATTCGACAGCCATCTGGTTTGCGCAAGTGTTTCGCGGGGGCGCGGTAAATGTTATTGATTATTACGAGAGTTCTGGCGTTGGTCTCGACCATTATGCAGATATACTCTCAAAGAAAGACTATACGTATGGCGACCACCTCGCTCCTCACGACATTGAGGTCCGTGAGTTGGGCTCGGGTAAAAGCCGCTGGGAAACGGCTTATACGCTGGGAATCAAATTCAGGGTCATCCCAAAAATGAAGGTGGCAGATGGCATTAACGCCGCGCGTATGTTAATACCTAAATGTTACTTTGACCGCGACAACTGCGGCGAAGGTCTTGAGATGCTGAGACAATACCGGCAGGAATGGGATGAGAAGCGTAAATCTTTTAGAGACCATCCGCGCCATGACTACACAAGTCATGCAGCCGATGCCTTTCGCTACCTTGCCGTTGGTTTGGAAAATAGAGAAGTTATGCGCAAGCCTCCGCAGCAAATTGCGCAAATGGATTACAACCCGTTTACGCTATAGGAGAGACTGATGGGTGGTTCAACAGGTGGTGGTGGCAGCGGCGGCTCTGGACGCCAGCCAGCACCGCGCGAAGACGAGGACAAGCGCCGCGCCCGTGAGCAAGAACGTGCGCAACGCGAAGCTGAACAGAGAGACCGTGAGCGCCGTGAGCGCGAACAGCGTCAACAAGAAAGTGATGATGCTGACGCCCGCCGCGCGGCAGCAGAAAGAAACGAGCAGTTTGGCGTAACCGCGCGTCAGGTTTCGACAACTCCTCCTCCGGCAGATGCCCCCGATGCTGACAAGCAAAGGGCAGCAGAAATAGAACGTGGGCAGCGCGAGGCAGAAGAACGCGCTCAAAGGGAGCGCGAAGCGGAACTGGCACGCTCTCTGGCTCCAAAGGGCGACCCATACAGTGACCCACAAAAGGCGCTAGGTGTTCGCACAGACGCAACAAGTTTGAGGAATTACAGGGACCGGATGAACGAGGCAGTTCGTCAGGACGGGAAAACCAACATTGTTCAGTCAGACGCAGGGGAGGTTACTGACACACAAGGCAACCCCGTCCTCACAAGACAAGGTGTAGAGCGACAAACTGAATTTCAGCAAGAAGAACTTGAGCGCCTTGTCTCCATGCGTCAGGGCGGCAAGGGCGATATTGAGCAAGGGAAGCGTGACCTTGCTGAACAAATCATCAAAGAGAAGCTGGCAGCAGACCCGACGCTACCTCCTGGCCTCAAAGCCATCCGTGAGATTAACCTTAGGAACCAGTTGAAAAACCTTGAGGCGGGCGGCACCCCAACATTCCGCATAGGTGAGGGCGGTGAGTTCGTCACTAGCGGGGTGTTACAGCCTGGGGAAGAAGGCACTGGAATTGCCCCAAACATTACCAGTGACCTAGAGACCATGATGGATGAGCGTGAGCAGGAAGAACAACCAACAATCTTGCAAGCTGAACCTGAGCCAGAGCCCGAAGTCGCTGCAACTGGAACCCTTGGTGTTGCAGCCGCACCTCGCGGCCGTCGTGGCACTCGCGCTAAACGCCCTGGCGCTGGTGGCACCCTGCTCGAAGGCGGAGGCGTACTCTATGACTGAGGCCATGCCAACAGTGTTGCCTGAGGCACCGCCTGTGGGTGTAAAAGAAGAGTTTGAGACGTTTGATGAAAGTTTGGCTCAAATCAAACGCTTTGAAAGCCGTGGCGACCCAAAGAAGTTTAGCACAGACGGTGAGTTTACCGCTGGCAATTATCACATTAGCTTGGCCAAGGCTCGTGACCTGTACAGGCAGGACGAGGACAGGTTTTCTTTCTTGGCCAGTTTTGCTGGAGAGGGTGCTGGCACAACACAGCAAAAACAGTCGTTCGGTCAATTTATGATTGATAACCCTGGTTACGAGCAGGAATTAGCTAACGGCATTGTGGCAGCAAACCGAAACTTTTTGAAAACAAAGGGCGTTGATTTTAACAATTTACGGGCTAACGAAATCAAAGCGCTAGACTCTAGTCTGTGGAACACAGGCACTAACCAGCCAAAACTGATTAGGAATGTAATTGGCTTGAACACAGCAAGGCGCGAGGGGTATAGCTCTGATATCATTGAGGATTTTAGAGTTGCTTCTGCAAGAATGATGAACACCCATTTGCAAAATAATGTTGTCAGCCCCGGCCTTGTGAACCGCAGGCTGATGGAGCAAGACCTCTTTCTGTTGGGCGAAATAGATTATAATAAACATAATTACAGCCAGCAGACCGCCGCTAAAGCAAAGCAGGCCATCCGAAATAATACTGAGCAGGGTGAGTTTAGTGGCAGTAGGGCGCGAGATTTTTTAAGGGTTGGACAATCCGTGCCTGAGATTTTGTACGACCGCCCGATGACACCAGCGTTTCCGTAGGAGATAAAGATGAGCTTTCTAGCACCGTCTGCACCACCACCACCACCACCTCCTCCGCCACCTCCGCCTGAGCCTGACCTCGGTCGCGCCCGTGCTATGGCAGAAGAGGCAGAACTTGAGGCTCGTGGCCGTCGCAAGGGGCGCGGCTCAACCATTGTTGCCGGTGCGCTTGGCCAAACTGTCCAGCCCACTGACGGCAAACCAACTTTGATGGGTTAAGCATGGCACAGGAAGCAGCACCGTTACTCAAGAGATTTGATTCTCTTAAAAGCCGCCGGGATAACTGGGACACCCATTATCAGGAACTGGCTGACTATATGCTCCCGCGTAAAGCGGACATCGTGAAGAAGCGCTCTCGCGGTGAAAAGCGTATGGAGTTGATTTACGACGGCACTGCACTCCAGTCCATCGACCTTATGGCTGCTTTCCTGCATGGCATGCTGACCAGCGGGGCTTCCCCTTGGTTCCATTTGGACGTGAAAAACGAGCAGCTTAACCGTGACGATGATGTGCGCGAGTGGCTGCAAGACACCAGCATGCGTATGATGCAGGCGTTTCAGCGCTCCAACTTTGAGACTGAAATCCACGAAGCCTACGTAGACCTTGTGGTCTTTGGCACAGCTTGCATGTTCACAGAGATGGACCGTGACAAGCTGCGGTTCAGCACCCGGCACATCTCTGAATACTACGTTTCAGAAGACCAGTACGGCATGGTCAACACCGTGTTCCGTATGTACAAATCCACAGCAGCGCAGGCTGTTGAGCGCTTTGGCTTTGATAACGTCGGCACCTTCATCCAGAAGACCTTTGAGAAAAGACCTGACGAGGAAGTCGAGATTCTGCATGCGGTTTTGCCGCGACTTTCACGAGATGTTACAAAACGTGACAATCTCAACATGCCCTTTATGTCAGTCTATGTGTGCAAGAACACAGGCATGATTATTAGCGAGGGTGGCTTTGAAGAACTGCCCTATGTTGTGCCGCGCTTCCTGAAAGCTACCGGCGAAGTGATGGGACGCAGCCCGGCCATGACAGCGCTGCCTGACGTTAAGATGTTGAATCTTATGTCAAAAACCATCATCCAAGCGGCTCAGAAGCAGATTGACCCGCCGCTGCTGGTGCCTGATGACGGCTTTCTGCTGCCTATCCGCACCCAGCCTGGTGGCCTCAACTTCTTCCGCGCTGGCACACGCGAGACGATTACGCCGCTGAACACTGGCGCAAACATTCCGATTGGCCTGAACATGGAAGAGCAGCGCCGTGCGGCTATCCGTCAGGCGTTTTATGTTGACCAGATTCTGACTGCTGGCTCCCCGCAGATGACTGCGACCGAGGTTATTCAGCGTCAGGAAGAGCGCATGCGCGTCATTGGCCCGGTTCTTGGCCGTCTGATGAACGAGTTGCTTCGCCCGCTGATTGACCGGGTGTTCGCACTAATGCTGCGCAACGACATGCTTGCCACCCCGCCGGAGGTTCTTCAAGGGATGGATATTGATATTGAGTATGTGTCGCCGCTGGCACGGGCTCAGAAATCGAGCAGCCTGAACAACACAATGCGGGCTCTTGAAATCCTGCTACCGCTGGCTCAAAGCCTGCCGGTTGGCGACCACATCGACCCTGACGGTCTGGTGCAGCATGTGACAGACTCCCTTGGTGTTCCGAAGACTACGCTCAAGTCGCAGCGTGAAGTTGACGAGACACGGCAAGCGCGGGCGCAGGCAGAGGCAGAAGCCATGCAGCGCCAGCGTGACCAAGAGGATGTTTACACCACAGCGCAAGCTGCACAGGCAGTCAGGATGGTACAGTCGTGAAGGACATCGAAAAGCTAAAGCATATGTATACCGAGACCTTTGGCAGCGAAGCTGGGCAAAAGGTTCTCAGAGACCTTGAGGCGCGTTCAAACTGGCGGGCCTTGAGCTATGTGGCGGGTGACCCCAATGCCACAGCCTTTGAAGAGGGCAAACGTGCCGTTCTTCTTCACATTCACAACATGATGACACAGGAGTAACTATGTCAGAGGAAGCTATCGAACAGGTAGCCCAGTCTGAGCCAACTGTGCTGGAAACACCGGCAGAGACGGCCCAAGGCGGGTCTGGTAACGATTTCTTGCAAATGGTGCCGGAGGAATTGAGAGAGCATCCAAGCCTCTCCCCAATCAAAGACGTTGAGAACCTCGCGAGGTCTTACGTTAATGCGCAGCGCCTGATTGGTGCTGATAAGATTCCAGTCCCCGTAAACCCAACCGACGAGGATTTGGACAATATTTACAACAGGTTAGGCAGACCAGAGTCCGTCGATGGCTACGAGATTGCTGTCGATGGCAATATTGTCACAGAGGATGTCGCCAAGTCTTACGCTGACATAGCGCATAAACTGCGCCTGACGCCGGACCAAGCTAACGGCATTATGGACTATTATCGCAGTATGGCCTCACAAGCCTCTGAGATGACAACAGAAGCTGAGACACAACAGCGCAGCCAGACCGAGATGGCGCTTCGCAAGGAGTGGGGCGATGACTTTGATGCCCGCATTGAAGATGCTGGCAAAATTGCACAGCAGTTTGGTGGCGGTGAGTTGCTTGAGATGAAGCTGGCAGATGGCACAAAAGTCGGGAATCATCCTGATTTTATTAAGGCATTTGCAAAAATTGCTGAGTTCAGGCAAAGTGTGACCAGTGAAGACACGGTATCTGATGCTCCTAGCAGCAGCATGATGACCCGTCAGTCAGCGCAGCAAGAGATTGATGCGATTATGAATGACAAGTCACATGCGTATTGGGACCGTAAGAACGTGATTGGTCGCCAAGCGGCCATTGAGCGTGTACAAGATTTGATGGGCGTTCTGCATGGAACAGGATGATTTGGTCCATGTGCGCCTTGAGTGTTTACGTTACGCGATTGAGTTTGGAACCGCGCGTGATGTAGTCGAACCGGCCCGACTCGCAGATAAATACTACGAGTGGGTCATGCAGGGTAGCGAGGAAACTCGTCCTGCCGACAACCGGAAAGACGGTGGCCGCAAGCAGGCTCGAAAAGCTAGGAGTGTCCGAGAGGGTAGCACACCGGAATCTAGTGCAACCATGACGTAGAAGGAGAGACAGGATGTCTACTCAAGTCACTACGGCATTTGTACAACAGTATTCTGCGAATGTGCAGATGCTTGCACAGCAGATGGGTTCCCGTCTGCGTGATACTGTGCGCATCGAGAATGTTGTTGGTAAAAATGCCTTTATCGACCAAGTTGGTGTAGCGACCGCGCAACTGCGGACTACTCGTCACGCCGACACCCCTCAGATGGATACGCCACATGCGCGTCGTCGCCTGAGCCTCGCATCGTATGAGTACGCCGACCTTATCGACGACCAAGACAAGGTTCGTATGCTCATCGACCCAACCTCGTCCTACGCTCAGGCAGCAGCCGCTGCTATGGGTCGTGCCATGGACGATGTTATCATCACTGCATTTGACGCTGCTGCCAACACTGGCGAAACCGGCTCGACCTCGACCGCTTTCGACACCAACCAGGATGTTGCAGTTTCTGTCGGTGGTGCTGACACCAACATGAACCTGACCAAGCTGCGCGAAGCCAAGCGTCTGCTGGATGCGGCTGATGTTGACCCTTCGATTCCTCGCTACATCGTAATGGGCCCAAGCCAAATCCATGCACTGCTTGCTGACACCAGCGTCACCTCTGCCGACTTCAACACTGTGAAGGCTCTGGTCCAGGGTGAAATCAATCAGTTCATGGGCTTCAACTTCATCATGTCGAACCGCCTGTCGGTTGATGCCAACAACGTCCGTACTTGCTTTGCTTGGGCAGAGGAAGGTCTGGCGCTGGGCATCGGCAAAGACGTATCGGCTCGGATTGATGAGCGTGCAGACAAGGGTTACGCAACCCAGGTCTACTACTGCATGGACATCGGCGCTACACGGATGCAAGAGAACATGGTTGTTCGCATCAAGTGTGACGAAGATGACCTTGACGGCGCAGCGTAAGGGAGATTGAGAGATGACGACAAAAAACTCTGACCTCATTGCCAACCTTGAGGCACTCCCGCAAGTTGCTAACAACGCATCTGAGCTTGGCGGACGTGTCCGTATTGCTCAGGGCAACGTAGCACTTGCCGCTGGTGACAGCACCGATGACGACATCGTAATGCTGGCACCTGTACCAACCCATGCGACCCTTGTGTCCGTCCGCGTAGGTTCTGACAACCTTGGCGGCACTTGCACCTACAACGTTGGTTTCTACACCAACGACGGTGTGGTTGTGGACGAAGACGCGCTGGCAACCAGTGTTGCCGACGCGGCTGGTGTGGCCGAGCTTCGCTATGAAGTTCTGGACCTGAACACCACTGGTCAACAGGTTTGGGAGCTTGCAGGGCAAAGCTCTGACCCAAGCGACGTGTACTACATCGCTGCAACGTTCAATGCTACCGGCGGTTCCGCTGGTGACATGGCGTTCATCATTGAGTACGTCGTAGACTAACCAGTTAAGGGGGGCGGCTTGAAACCGCCCTCCTTTCACTCCTGCTCCGGGGGATAGACGGGTGGAGTACAACAGGGACTTCCGGTACGACCTCAAGGTAGGTCAAATGGCGGAAAGTTGGCTTGCTGACGTACTGCAAAACCGAACTATCGAAATAAAGAGAGACTTCAAGGCTTCACGAACCGGCAGGGTGTTTGTGGAGTTTTTTTCTAGGGGGAAGCCGTCAGGCATAGACACGACCGAAGCAGACTTCTGGGCATTTATCATTGACGGCGAAACTGTGGTAATATTGCCCACGGCACGGCTCAAAGAGCTTGTGCAGGAAGCCAAGGACGAAGGCAAGATTTGGAAGGGCGGAGACTCTAATACGAGCCAAGGCGTCCTCATAGATTTGGAAAGGTTAGTAAAGTAATGCCATCCGTAGTGGACATCTGTAACGAGGCAATGGACCTGTTGGGTGCAGCTACGATTACTGCGCTCACCGAAAACTCAAAAGAAGCAAGACTGTGTAACCGTCGGTTTGAAACTGTCAGAGATGGTGTCTTGCGCTCTCACCCTTGGAATGTAGCAATTACGCGGGCATCGCTAGCAAAGGACTCTGAAACACCGGCCTTTGGCTTTGCCAATCAGTTTACGCTGCCGACTGACCCGTACTGCTTGCGGGTGTTATCCTTCTGGAACAGCAACATCGACAGTGACGTGGCTCCGTATGACAGCGAGGTCATGTTTAAGATTGAGGGCCGCAAGGTTCTTAGCAACGAAGGTACCTGTAAGATTACTTACTTGGCCCGCATCACGGACACAGAGACTTACGACTCCCTGCTTTCCAGCACCATTGCTCACAAGCTGGCGGCTGAGACTGCCTACGCAATCACGGGCAGCACGACTGTGAGCCAGTCCATGCAGCAGCTATACGAGTTGCGGATGCGTGAGGCACGGTCCATTGACGCTATGGAAGGTGTGCCGGACAAAATGATTGCAGACGACTTTGTGAACATCAGGTTCTGATATGGCCCGTGTTTCAACTATTGTCACAAACTTTCAAGCGGGTGAGTTCTCTCCGCGCCTTGAAGGCCGCATTGATTTGCAAAAGTATGCCTCTGGCGCACAGAAGCTGGAGAACATGCTTATCTTCCCGCAGGGCGGCATCACCCGCAGGCCCGGCACGAAGTACGCTGGCACGTCAAAAGACGGTGGTAAGGTCCGACTCATCGACTTCCAGTTCAGTGACGAACAGGCGTATGTCCTTGAATTTGGGGCGAATTATATCCGCTTTTTCAAAGATGGCGGGATACTGACCGAGGCCACGGAAACCATCAGTGGCGCAACGCAAGCCAACCCTGTTGTTCTTACGATTACTGGCCACAGCCTGAGCAACGGCGACCGCATCTTTGTGAAAAATGTTGGCGGCATGGTGGAGTTGAATAACCGTGAATTTACGGTGGCCAATGCTACGACAAACACTATTGAGTTGTCTGGCATCGACGGGTCTGCGTTCACGGCCTACACCAGCGGCGGCACCTCTGGCAAGATTGTTGAAGTCGCTACCACATACTCAGCCACAGAGGTGTTTGAACTAAACCACGTTCAATCTGCCGACGTGTTGTATCTTGCGCACAAGGACCATGAGCCAGCAAAGCTGACCCGCACCACAGCTACCAGCTTTACGCTTGCAGACATAGACTTTGTTGACGGTCCTTATTTGGACGAGAACACCACAGAAACAACTCTTGAGCTTTCGGATTCAGCGCCCGGGACTGGTGTCAAAATGACATCAACGAGTGATTACTTTGTATCCACTCATGTCGGCGCGTTGTTCCGATTCAGGAAGCCCGTTGAGATTAACCACGAGGCTTGGGTTGCTGGCGAAACATACGCCAATGGCGATTTGGTATATTACAACGACAACGTATACGAAAACGTCACCGGCTCATCTACCACAACCGGCGCGACGCCACCCGTCCATCTTGAAGGCACTGAGTCTTATCACGACAGCACAACCGGATTTACGCAGTGGCTGTTCAGGCACAACGGCAGCGGGTATGTAAAGGTCACGTCTGTAGATTCTGGCTACATTGCAACCGTGGATGTTGTTGAGAGGGTTTCGGATAATCACGTCGCGTCCCTGACGGCAACAATCACGAACATAACTCAGGCAAACCCAGCGGTTGTTACTGCTTCATCTCACGGGTTTTCTAACGGCGACAAGATTATTATCCGAAGTGTCGTTGGTATGACAGAGGTTAATGACCTTGTATTCACCGTTGCCGGTGCCACCACAAACACCTTTCAGCTTTCTGGCATCGACTCTACAGGCTACACAGCATACACGAGTGGCGGCAGCGCTGGCTTGTCTGCGGGTGTTAAAACATGGTCTGAGGGTGCGTTTAGCGAAAAGAACGGCTACCCAAGGGCGGTGGCGTTTTACGAGGAGCGGTTGTTTTTCGCTGGCACAGTAAATCAGCCACAAACAATCTTTGGTTCAGTTACTGCCGATTTTGAGAACCATGAGCCGGGAACGGATGACGACAAGGGTATTAACGTTACGATTGCATCCGACCAAGTGAATGTCATCAAACACATGATTCAGGGCCGCTTTTTGCAGATTTTGACAAGCAGCGCTGAGTTCACCTTGTCGGGCGGCACTGGCACTCAGCCAGTCACACCAACTAACGTCAATGTTCTTCGTGAGACCACCTTTGGCTCGTCTGACGTGCGTCCTATCCGCGCCGGGTCCAGCACCATTCTTATCCAGAAGGGGCAGGAGAAGGTCAAAGAGGTTACGTTCGACTTGGACACTGACGGGCTTGTAGGGCGTGACCTGACCATCTTGGCAGAACACATCGCCCGTGGCGGTTTGACTGACATGATTTGGCAGCAGGAGCCTGAGCTTATCCTGTGGTTTGTGCGCACAGATGGCACTTTGATTGGTTTGTCCTACGACCCGCAGAACCAGACGATTGGCTGGCACACTCACCCGCTGGGCGGCACCGCTGTTGTCGAGAGCATCACGGCCATCCCAAGCGGCGCAGAAGACCAAGTGTACCTGTCTGTGCAGCGCACTATTGACAGCACAACAGTCCGTCACATTGTCTTCATGGAGAACATCTATTTCGGCACTGACGTTGCTGATGCCTTCTATGTAGACTCTGGCCTTACATACGACGACAGCGCCACCACCACCATTAGTGGTCTTAACCACCTTGAGGGCGAGACGGTTCAGATTCTGGCCGACGGCGCTGCTCACGCAGACAAGGTTGTTAGCGGCGGTGTGGTAACACTGGACCGCAGTGCCAGCACGGTGCATGTCGGCTATTCTTATGACTCAAAGGTTCAAACGCTGCGCCTGGAGGGCGGGGCTGACGACGGTGTGTCTCAAGGCAAAATCAAGCGCATCCACGGAGCCACTATCCGGTTCCTCGACACAGTGGGTGCGGAGATTGGGCCAGATGAGAATAATCTTGACCGTCTGCCATTCCGAGACAGCAGCATGTCGATGGACGAGGCTGTTCCCATGTTTGATGGGGACAAGGAAATCTTCTTCCCATCAGGCTATGACAACGATGCCAGAGTGTTCGTTAGACAGACGCAGCCCCTGCCGATGACAATTCTGGCAGTGATGCGGAGGTCCAACACATTCGATGCTTAACATACGACCCTACACACATGATGATGTGTACAACATTGACTTGGATTACGAGTTTGGGCAGGCGTCCCGCGCGGGGCTGTTAGGTCACGACAACATAGTGGGCTACACGTTGCTTGACGACGACAAGGTTCTGGCTGTTGGCGGAGCGCATATTATGTGGTTTGGCGCAGGGGAAGGCTGGGTGCTGGTATCACCAGATTGCCTCAAAACCCCGGCATCCTTTGCCCGTTATGCAAAACGGCTGTTTGGTAGTATATTGCAAGATACTGATTTAAGGAGAGTGCAGGCCAGCATCCACGTTGACGACGACCGCGCGTACAGGTTTGCAGAATGGCTTGGCTTTGAGAACGAGGGCATCATGCGTAAGTACGGCGTAGACGGCGGCGATTACTACAGAATGGCGAGGGTGCAATAATGAACTATGCAGCTATTGCCGCTGGCGCATCTGTTGCGCAAGGTGTTATGAGCTTCAAGGGCAACCGGCAGGCCGCTCGACAAGCCCGTTTGATTGCCAATTACAATGCCCAAGTCGAAGAGAACAACCTTGTCATTCTCCAACGCGCCCGCAGGGACCAAGAGCTTCAAGTCAGGCGGCAGGGTGAGCAACTTGTTGGGGCGCAGCGTGTTGCTGTAGGCGCAAGCGGCATACAAGAGCGCGGCACACCGTTGAACATTTATGCCAACGCCTACTTTGGTATAGAGCGTGACGCGGCCCGGATTCAGTATGCCTCGAGTGTTGACGAGGTTCGGGCGGTTGCTGCTTCTCGTAAGGAAATCATGGAAGGTCGAGCCCGCGCCGCATCTTACGAATACGCAGCTATGGGTTCCTTGCTTGGCGGCACAACGCAAGCCTTTAGCACTTACGGCCAACTTGGCGGGTTTGACACGACAGGAACAGTTTAATGCCACAAATCCCTATTTATAACCGTGGGCAAGGCCCGACAGTGCAGATGACAACTGGCACTCTCGGCCCAAAACTGTCGTCCCAAGTTTTTGAAAGAGCCGCCGCAGCGCCTGGTGAGGTTGCCGCAAAGGCTCTCGGGGACATTGCCAAGGTAGCCGCTGACTTTGAGGTCAGAGAGCAAAAAGCAGAGCTTGAGGCTGCTGAACGCGACCTGATGAACAAGGCTGATGAGGCCGCAGACAGGTTTGTTTTTGAAAACAGCGACGACAACTACCGCGCCTACGGCATCAATGCTAGCAATTTCAAGACCGACTGGCTGCAATCAAATGTGGACACATATGAGGGGCTGAACAGCCGCCAACGTGCAGCGCTGTCAAACAACATTGACCGCCGCATGCAGCTTAAACTGCAACCCGGCAAGGTAAATGCTTTTAATCGCGGGCAGGCCCGCAAGACCGATGTCTTTAACAAGGCGGCAGAGATTCTTGTTAAGGAGATGGCCAACATAAAAGCCACCGAACGCCCAGACATGCCGATGTCACGAGAAGACATCCGCATGATGGCAAAGTTTGATGAAGAGCTTGATGGTCTGTTTGAGTCGGCGCGGGAGCAGGGCCTGCAAGTCTCTTGGACCCCAGAGAGTGTCCGCTTTGAGGTGCAGCGTGAGGTTATAACTGGCTTCATGCAGGACGAAACCAAGCCGCTTTCGTTCTTTGAAGACTTGGAAGATGAAATCTTAAACGGCACGGGCGCATATGCCGAGAACACCCGCGACGAGCGAGAGCGCCTTGCTGGCATGTTGTCCGGCCATGTTAATGAGCTTGAGACGGTGGCTGTGGCTGACGCAACGGCAGCAGGCGCTAATGCCTTGGCTGGGCTGACAATAGAAACAAACTCTGCGAACAGGACAGTTGCTCTCAAGGACGGATTAGTAGCCGCAGAAAAGCTACGCAACTTGGGCAAATTCGCCGCCGCTACAAAACTTGAAGTTGACTTGCGTAGCACTAATGCAGCGCTAAACGCATCTGACAACTTGATGTTTGCGCCAGAGGCGGACGTGCAAGCGTTTATGTCCAAGCAAAAGCAGTTCTTGGAAAGCGCACGACCCGAAGAAAGGGTAAATGCGCTGGCTGAGTACCAAGCCATGCAAAGGGTCATGGCTGCGCGAAAGGCGGCTATTGAGGAAGACGCTGCTGGATATGTCTATGATTCTTATTTCAGAAAATACAATCAAGCGCCCACACCTTCACAAATAGTGGAGCATCAGCGCCAGCTTGGTGTCCGGGAGGCAATCATCCGGCCATTTACTAAGCGTCAGTTTACCGAACTTTCCACGGGCATGGCTCAGGCTGATGCCTCTGGCAAGATGGATTTGATGGCGCAGTTCTTTGGTCAGTTTGAGGAGGGTGAGCAACGCAGTCTTGCTATGCGCGGAGCCCGCAACCTCGGGCTCACAGCCTCACAGAACATTGCCATGTCTAGGCCGGGCGACCCTCGTGCGCTCGACCTTCTAAACGCAGAAGGTGTGGACGACAAAGTTCTAAAGGCCAACTTAAAAGAAAAAGGTATAGACGCAGCAAAGCTGGGGGACATAACTAGCGCCGTAGACCAAGAGCTAGAGGAGTACCAGAAGAGCATCGTTGGTGATGCTGCCTCTGGCTACCTAGACCAGACCAGCACATCTGGCCGTCTGAACAGTGTCTTTGAGCAGAAACAAGCCATTTACAAACTGGCTCAAACCTATGTAGTGGCAGGGATGGACATAAGCCAAGCGGCCAAGAAAGCCGCCGGAGTCATCACGGAGCAGTTTGTTTTTGAAGAGTCTGGTGATGGCGCTGTTCGCATCCCTGCGGCTCAGGCGGGAGCCAGCGCTGACATCATGTCCTTCCTAAACAGAAAGTTGCGTCAGCCGGGCTTTCTTGAAAACGAATCTATTATTCCAGGCGATGCTGGTGTTGCAGAAGGCACTACCGATGAGGTTAGGGCCGGAATATTTGCATCGCAAGTCAGGCAAAACGGTCGCTGGCACACAACAGACGACAACAAGGGTGCTGTCCTGCTTGATGACTTTGGCAACGTGGTCATGAAGAAGGTCAACATGTTCGGTGAGCGTGGCGAGTTTCCGGTGTACTACGACTTTGCTGACATCGAGGAGCGCATCCAATACGAGGCTGAATACTTTAGAGATGTGGTAGACGGTGTGCAAGGTCTTATGGTAGCGCCCACAAGCCCAGACAGGATTTTAGCGACCGGGGCTGAAATTAGACAGGAGCGGCCTGACTTAATAGGTGGGCTGCGGTAATGCTGGAAATATACATCCCGCCCCAGCAGGACAACCCTACACTGCGCCAGAATTACTTTGACTATTCAAAGTCAGGCACGATGGATGTGCTGGGTGCCACCTTCCAGCAGGCTTTCTATGAAAACCCTATGAACGCCGCACTGCGCTCAACGCAGCTTTTCTTTGGTGGCGACACGGGCCGAAAGCTGACCCCGCAAGAATACCAAGAGAGCGAGTTCTTTCGGGAGGGCATCACGGTAGGAGAGGACGGCATCTACGAGGGTGCCGCTTCTATATTAGCTGAACGCTATGATGTGCGCTCCAAGCGGAAACTTATCCTGTCACGGTCCCGTGGCGGTGTTGGTTTGGGCGCAGCCCAGCTTGGTGTGGGCTTGGTCGCAAGCATGCTTGACCCGTTAGCTGTTGGGGCTGCTTTTATACCCGGTGTGGCCGCTGCGCGTTTGGGCATGGCTGTTGCCCGCCCAGTCACTGCCAGCGGTAGGTTTGCCAGAGGCGCTGTAGAGGGTGCCGTGGGAACGGCTGCTCTTGAGCCTATTGTCTATGGCGCTGCGCGGTACGAACAGGACGCAGATTACACGCTGGCTGACAGTATGCTCAACGTGGCCTTTGGCACTGTGCTTGGCGGCGGACTTCATGCTGTCGGCGGTGCAATCGGTGACGCAGTATCACGCTCACGGCTCAAAACAAAGAAGGCACTTTTGCAGACGGCGGTGGCCCAACTTGCCGATGGCAGGAAGGTTGACGTTGAGCCGCTAATAAAAGCTGACTCGCAGTTGCGCAATGACCCGGCTTTCCGTGGCGCGAATGTCGTCGATGAGAGCATTGGCGAAACACCTGATTTGGACATGCGCCCGAAGGGCAAGCGCATACCAGACTCGCTGCGCCCTCTACTTGTGCCTGGTGAGCGCCCCAAGAGCGTCAGGGAGTTTATCAGAAGCATTGGTGGCATTAAGGGAGATGACCCACTCGCTACCGACTTGCTTGAGCGCAGCGGCGGAGACAAGAGCCTGTTCCGCGCCAAGAGGGGCAAAGACAAGCAACCTTTGGACAGGGCCAGAGAGGCGGCAGAGGAGGCTGGTTATTTGCCAGAAGGCTCAACTGTTGATGACTTGCTTGAGCTTGTGGCACGGGACACAAAGGAAACGCCAGTATACTCGCAGCGTGACGCAGACTTTGATGCGCGTCTGGAACAGGCCAGAGCAATCAACGACGAGCTTGAGAAGTACCGCATTGACCCCAAGGGCTACACCGACCAGCAAATCGGGCGACTTTTGGAGGAGCGGTCACGCCTTGATGAGGTGCCGGAGGATGTGCCGGACGGACTGACAGAGGAAGAGTTTTACAGGCTGCGCAAAGAACAGCAGGAAGACACGGGCCGCAACCCTGACGTTGATGACTTTGTGGAGCGTATGCGCGAGGCTCAGGAGATTGAGGCCCGGTTTGACGACGAGCCACTTAAACGGCTGCAAGAAGAAAACGAACTGCTTGAGGAAGACATACGCTACCTTATAGACGATGAGTTGCTGGACGAAGCAGCGCAGGAACAAATCCAAGTCTACAACCGCCTCACCGAGAAGGCCGAGGCTGGCTATGAGAAGGGGCTGCAAGCAGCGCAAATCTGTTTGACAGGGAAAGTATAATGCAAGCGTGTACCCAAGACATCATTGACGCAATGCGCCAGGCTGGCTTTGAGATTGACGAGGAAGAAGCAGCGGACATCCTTGGTGCTTTTGTAGATGACCTTGAGAAGCAGCAGGGCAAGATTTACTCACAATCCCAAGAAAATCAATTGCTTGAGCGCAGGCTGAAAATACACCAGCAGGCCAAGATTAGTGCTGCCATTCAGAAGCGCAACTTCCTGATTAACCAGAAACGCGCCGCGCAGCTCAAGCAGGACATAGACAATTACGATGGCTCGGCAGCCGATGCCCTTCTCGACCGGCTTGTTGGTTCGGTAAAGAACTACGCAGGCGGGCGCATGAGTGTTGACGCAAGGCGTCAGGGCATCCAGAACGACGGCGCTGGCCTGCTGCTTGCAGAGTTGCAGAAGAACGACCTTGTTGGCTTGTTCCAGTCAGGACAGCTTGATGAGATGATTTACAAGGAGCTATTCGACGGGTTTGGTGCGTCGGGCAACGCAGAGGCACGGCAGATTGCGGAAGTCATCCAGCGTGTTCAGAAGAACCTTCTCGACCGCAAGAACAGGAACGGCGCGAATATTGGCGAGTTGGCAAGCTATGTTGTCCGTCAGCGGCATGACCCGAACCGCCTGCGCGATGCAGGGTTCGACCAATGGTACAACGACATCGTTCCTTTGCTGGATGTAGAAAAGACTTTTGACGGGGTGCGGGGTGGCGAAGCCGGGCGCAAGGCTTTCTTGCGTGAAGCCTACAACCACCTCGAGAGCGGCAACTTTCAGAAAACATCGTCTGTGACTGGTGAAGATGGCAAGGTTGACCCACTGACCGCGTTCAAAGGCCCGGCCAACTTGGCCAAGAAACTTAGCGGCTCCCGCGTCCTGCACTTTAGGGACGGCAAGTCCAGTTACCAGTACGCCAACAAGTATTCTGGCAAGAACCTGATTACATCCGTGCTAGACGGCATATCAAATGACGCTCAGTCCATTGCGCTTATGGAAGTGCTTGGCACAAACCCAGAAGCCATGCTCGAGACTTTCATCCGCAACCGGCCCGACATTACGGACACGGGTGCGCGTCGACTGCGCAATGCCTTGAAGGAGCTTGACGGCACGACCCGCGCTGTTGGAGCAGCCCAGACCAAGGTTCTTGGGGCAGACATGACCGCAGTGGCTGGGTCTCTCCGGGCTCTGCAAAACATGTCAAAGCTGGGATTTGCTACAATCTCCTCATTCTCAGACATCGCGTCCAAGGCAACGTTGTTGCAGCGGGAGACTGGCCGCAGCTTCTTTGAGTCTTATAACGAAGCCATCCTTGATGTGATGCGCGGGTTCACAGACACGCAAAAACGCGAGTTCTCGTATTACCTTGGCACGGGTCTTGACACGTTCCTCGGCAGCATACACTCGCGGTGGGCGGCAGATGACCAGTTGCCCGGTATGATGACCAAGGCGCAACAAACCTATTTTAAGCTGAACGGCATGCAGTTTTGGAACAGTGCCCAGAAAGACGGCGTTGCCAAAATACTTGCAGCGGACTTGGCCAAGAACGTGGGCAAAAGGTTTGATGACTTGCCTGTTGAGTTGCGCACAACGCTTGAACTGTACGACATAAACGCGCAGGAACTGGCGTTGTTCCGTGGTGTAGACCGCCAAGGCCCAGACGGGCGCGAGTATGTGTTCCCATCAATGGTGGATGAGGTTGATGATGCTGCTATAGACGCAGCAGCCTCAGTAAGATTTAAGAGAACAGTCGTAACGCCTGAGATGAGGCAACAGTTTCGGGATGATTTGCGCACAAGGATTGCGGCTTACTACGCAGACAGCGCGGATGCGGCTGTGCCTACACCCGGCGCACGGGAACGTGCCATCATGAACCAAGGCACCAAGCGCGGCACACCTGTCGGTGAAGCCATACGCATGTTTACGCAGTTCAAGTCATTCCCCATCACTTTTGTGACCAAGGGGTTACAGCGTCAATATTATGGCCAGAAGGCTGTGGGGCGGTCTGGCGCAATAGGCATTGCTCAGCTTATGGTTGGGACGACAATCATGGGCTATATAGCAAATGCCACCAAAGATGTTCTCAAGGGGCGTGAGCCGCGAGAGGTGTTTACCCGCGAGAGGGCGTTCAAAAGCTTTACAGAGGCGTTTGTCGCGGGTGGTGGCGCTGGCATTTACGGCGACTTCCTGTTTGGTGAATACAATCGCTATGGGCAGTCACTCACACAGACTCTCGCTGGCCCCACATTTGGCACAGCGGATGATATTGCCCGCATTTACGGCAACATGATGTCTGGCAACTTGGACAAAGCTGGCGAAAAGGCTGTCAATTTTTTCTTTAGAAACGTGCCTGGCGCAAACCTGTTCTACCTCAAGATGGGCATAGACTATCTGTTCCTGCATGGCATCTCAGAGATGATGAACCCGGGCTACATGCGCCGCTTGGAAAGGCGTATTGAGCGAGAGACCGGCAGTGAGTTTTACCTTCCGCCAAGCGAGTTTGCCGTAGGCAGCTAGTTAAGGTATAAGATACCGAAGGAGTGACGCATGACAATCAGCAGCACCAACACAAAGAATAGTTATTCCGGCGACGGCACTACCGTAGCTTTTAGCTATACTTTCAAAATCTTAGACGACGATGACATTACAGTCATCCTGCGTACCAATGCGACTGGCACCGAAACAGTCCAGACCAAGACGACACACTACACTGTCTCTGGGGTTGGCAATGCTGGCGGTGGCACCATTACGTTCGTCTCTGCCCCTGCTGCGACTGAGACTGTTGTTCTGTTACGCAACGTCCCGCTGACACAGACCACTGACTACACTCCTAACGACCCATTCCCGGCCGCTACCCATGAGGACGCGCTGGACAAGCTGACACTGATGGCGCAAGACACCCAAGAAGAGGTTGACCGTTCCATCAAGCTATCGCGCACGAACACCATGACATCGACCGAGTTCACGGTTGGTGCCACCACACGGGCAAACAAAATCTTTGCCTTCGACAGCAGCGGTGAGCTTGCCGTTACGCAAGAGATTGGCACATTCCAGGGTGACTGGGCTGCTTCGACTGCCTATGCAGAACGTGACTTGGTGAAAGACACCAGCACCAATAACATCTTTATTGTTAATTCTGCACACACAAGCTCTGGCTCTCAGCCCCTGACAACCAATCCTAATTCTTCAAAGTATGACCTGATTGTGGATGCTGCGGCTGCGACTACCAGCGCAACCAATGCTGCTTCTAGCGCCACAGCAGCGGCTGCTTCTGCAACAGCGGCAGCGGCTAGTGAGTCTGCGGCGGCCACATCAGAGACAAACGCAGCGGCCAGTGAGGCCGGTGTGGCTGCGGATGCAGCGGCAGCGGCTGCAAGTGCGGCTTCTGCTTCGACAAGCGCCACAAATGCCAGCACGTCCGAGACCAATGCGTCCAACAGCGCCTCGGCAGCGGCAACGTCAGCCACCAATGCCGCGACAAGCGCAACCAATGCGTCTAACTCAGCGTCTGCTGCTGGCACATCTGAGTCCAATGCGGCGACTAGCGCCACCAATGCCTCGAACAGTGCCTCGGCTGCTGCGACATCTGCATCAAATGCGGCCACCAGCGAGTCAAATGCCTCTACAAGCGAGACCAATGCCGCTTCAAGCGCGTCTAGCGCGGCCAGTGACGCCTCTGCTGCTGCCACATCTGCCGCGGCTGCTGCGGCCTCCTTCGATGCTTTTGACGACATCTACCTCGGCGCCAAGGCTTCGGCTCCGACTGTGGACAATGACGGCGATGCGCTGACTGAGGGCGACCAGTATTTCAATACCACCAACAACACGCTGTTTGTCTGGAATGGCTCGGCCTGGCAAGCCGCGTCACCTGACATTGTGGGCGACACCACCCCGCAGCTTGGCGGCAACCTCGACCTGAACAGCAACAACATCACCGGCACTGGCAACATCGACGTGACCGGCACGGTGACGGCTGATGATTTGAAAATCGACGGCACCGACGATGACATTCAAATCAATGACACAAGCCTGACCAAAGCAAGCCTAGTCAAATACATTGGCTTCCACGGTTCGGATGGTCGGGCTGGCTATCTTGGTTATTCTGGGGCAAGCGGCACTGGCAGCTTCCAAATCTATAACCAGAACAACACGGCGATGACGTTCCACAATAATTCGTCGGAGGCGGTCCGCATCACATCGGACGGCAACGTGGGCATCGGGACTGACAGCCCTAGTGAAGAGCTAACAGTTTCAAAGTCCGATGACGCAAGGATTAGCATCACTTCATCCGGCACAGGCAAGGCGGCTATGACCGGCTTGCTTGAGTTTGACGGTAGTGATGGCCGTCACGGGTACATCGGCCCTGTCGGCGGTGTGATGAGACTGAACACTGACGGCGGCTATGACATTCTGTTTCAGCCCGGCGGCACTGAAAAGGTCCGTTTCACATCGACTGGCCTCGTCGGCATCGGCATCACGCCAGCAGCAGGCAATGGGACGCTACAACTCAGTGGCGGCTTGAGACTTGCGGGTTCTGCTTCTGCTTCTGACACAACCAGCCCGTACATTTTCCGCACCAGTGGTGCGGACAATATGGTGTTTGCCACCAGCGGCAGCGAAGCCGCCCGCATCGACAGCAGCGGCAACGTGGGCATCAGCAATGCAAGCCCCTCACAGTTACTTTCTGTAGGAGGAGATTCTTCTGGGACAAAGGTGATTCAAGTCACTAATAGTGTCGCCGGTACAGCGTTCAACGATGGGATGCAGATGTTCATCAACGATAGTGCTGGTGGACTGAATATGCGTGAAAACTACCCGCTTCAAATTTATGTCAATGGCTCAGAACGTATGCGCATCACATCGGGCGGCGACGTGCTGGTGTCCAAAACCGCAGCGGGAACCGGAACAGTCGGCGTTGAGGCACGTTCAGATGGCCTTTTGGCCGCTACTCGAGACGGGAATCAGCCGCTTTTGCTGAACCGCAAGACATCCGATGGCAACATTGCGCTGTTCCAAAAAGACGGCAGCACGGTCGGGTCGATTGGAAACAGAAGCACGGCCTTGCAAGTCCAATCTAACGGAGGCGTTGGTGTTGACTTAGCGTTAAACAATATTTTCCCTCTAAAGAGTGGGTCATTAACAGATGATGCCGTCACACTTGGGGATGGAACTCGCCGCTTCAAAGACCTCTACCTCTCCGGCACACTGACTAACGACGGCACTGGCGGCATCAACATTGATACATCGGGCAACGTGGGCATCAACACTAGCACCCCCGCCAGCCTTTTAGAAATAAAAGCATCTGCTCTCAACCGCGCCAACGGCATTGCGTTGCGTGGAAGTGGAGCAAATGACATTTTATATATGTATCCCAGTGCTGATAATGTTGCGACGATTGAGCATTTAATTAACGGCTCAACAAGCACCGGCGGTGTTATTGCAATCAATCCGCAGGGCGGCAACGTGGGCATCGGGACAAATACACCCGTTAATACACTAGATGTAATTGATAACGGCGGCGGTGCGGCGGTTGTTGGTCGTATTCGTAACGAAGGCGGTGCGGCAGGAGACGATGCGACACTTGAGTTGAGTATTGCAACGGCATCTGAAGAAATGAGGGTTTTGTTTACTGACAGTGCTGGTACAGCGGGTCAAATTGTCGTTGATGGCGGCGACAATTCTATGGCTTTTGAAACCGGCACATCAGAGGCTATGCGCATCGACAGCAGCGGCAACGTGCTGGTGGCTGACACCACAAATGTTGGCACCGCTGACCATAAAGTTTCCATTCAGAAGGGCAGTGCTGGGCGGTGTTTAGGACTAGGAACAACCGTCACAACCGCAACGGTCATGATGTCTCTCGTGAATGGCAATGGAACTGTTGGAACCATTCAGACAAATGGTACTGCGACTTCTTACGTCACATCCTCAGACCACCGCCTCAAAGAAAACGTAGCCGACATGACCGGCGCAATCGACCGTGTGAAGGCACTGGCACCAAAGCGTTTTAACTTCATCGCAGACGCCGACACAACGGTTGACGGCTTCCTTGCCCACGAGGCGCAGACAGTCGTGCCGGAGGCTGTTACCGGCACACACAACGAGGTGGACGAGGACGGCAACGCTGTCATGCAGGGCATCGACCAGAGCAAGCTGGTGCCGCTGCTGACCGGCGCACTGCAAGAGGCGATTGCAAAGATTGAAACGCTTGAGACGCAACGTGCCGACCTTGAGGCACGACTAACCGCATTGGAAGGAGCATAAACCAATGGCAAATCAATACACTTGGAACTTCACATTCGACGTCTGCAATCAGCCTGAAAACGGCCACGACGACTGCATCAAGACTATCCACTGGCGCGTCACAGCCGTCTCTGACAGCGAGACCAACGCAGAGGGCCAGCCGCTGTCTGTGTCGGCATACGGCACCGCTGGCATCGACACGCCGGAAGCCGGTGACCCTGACTATGTGGCGTTTGACGACATCACAAAGGACTGGGCTAAGGCCAAGACGCTTGAGAGCCTCGGCAAGACTGAGGCCGAGATGCAGACGCTGCTCGATGACCAGATGACTGTGCTGGCTAACCCGCCAATGCGCCAGGCAGTACCGGCTGGCTGGTAAGATGCCAGAAGAACAGAAAGTCCTGCTCGACGTAGCCGCTGGCAGCGGGACTTTTGCTGCGTGGATAGGTATGGCACCGGATGCTGTGGCGGTTATCACCGGCATCTGGGTCGTCATCCGCATATGGGAGACCGAGACCGTCCGCAAGTGGACCGGGCGCGGCAATTGAAGTTGGTACGCCTTGTTCTCGCAATGTCTCTACTGGCTCTCACGGCCTGTGAAAACATCAACTTCTCAGAGCTTGCCAGCACGTTCAGCGCTGGCGGCGGTGCTATGGGGGCGGCGGTCGTCACAACCAACCCTGTCATTATTGGTGGGGCGGCTGTCGCAAGCGGCGTCACCACAGCGGCGCTAACGCCGGAAACAAACTCAGTAACCGCAGAGCAAATAGCCGAGGTCCAGAACCCTTGGCAAGCCCTGCTGGTGGCCTTTGACCAGCTTCTTGCTCATGCGTTTGAACTTGTTATTGCTATAGGACTGGCCGTGTTTGCCGTTCCTATGCTCATCACTTACTTGCTTGGGAGGGTCAAGCAACGTCCAGAGGACGCGAAAGCTATCAGTAACCTTGTAAACAAGATAGGTGAGATGGATGACCCGAAGAGCAAAGGCAAAGCCAAAAAGTAAGTCGCGCGTAAACGAGGCCGGTAACTACACCAAGCCTACTATGCGCAAAAGACTTTTCTCCAAAATCAAAGCTGGTGGCAAGGGTGGCAAGCCTGGCCAATGGTCTGCCCGCAAGGCGCAGATGCTGGCCAAGCAGTACAAGGCAGCGGGCGGTGGATACCGCAACTGAGTTGCAGCATGTCTTTGTTTTGTTTGTGTATTTAGGGATGGGGGCAGACAAGAAGCTGGCAAGCAAGGACATGATGTTCGCTGACCTCAACGACTGTTTGTGGTATTCACAGAAGTTGCATGCGCAGGGTGGCAACGTGACATCCTATTGCCTGCCGAAACTCGTAACCAAGGGACTGACAAAGGTGTACTGATGCTTGCTGAACTCGCCGCAGCCAATGCCGCCTTTGGCGTCCTAAAGGCCACTATTCAGAACGGCAAGGAGATTGCTGATGCTGCTAGCGCTGTTGCTGAATTTGTTGGCGCAAAGGAGAAGCTGCAATCCAAGGCACAGAAGAAGGGCGGTGGCTCCGACCTTGAAGAGTTTATGGCCTTGGAGAAAATCAAGCAGCAGGAAGACGAGCTAAAGACCATCATGATTTACGCTGGCAGGCCGGGGCTCTGGCATGACTGGCAGAAGTTCCAAGCCAAGGCTAGGGTGGCCAGGCGCGAGGCAGAGATTGCTGCCGCAGAGAAACGCAAGAAGTACCTAGAGGTGGCAATCATAGCGTTTTTCTTTATACTTGGACTGTTCATCTTGGGTTCGGTACTGGCTTTGGCGTTGCATGCAGCGGGTAGATTATAACGGTTATTATAATGGCGATGAAGAAATCACAACGCAGCCTCAAGGCTTGGACAAAGCAGAAATGGAGGACTAAGAGTGGCAAACCGTCCACGCAGGGTCCGAAGGCAACCGGGGAGCGCTATTTACCGTCTCGAGCCATTAAGGCCTTGTCTCCCCAAGAATATGCGGCGACCACGAGAGCGAAGAGGAAGGCTACTAGAGCCGGAAAACAAGTTAGCAAGCAACCAAAACGAATCGCAGCCAAAACCAGAAAGTACAGGAAGGTGAAATGATGCCTTATTCTAAATATTCCCCGAAGCAAAAGAAGCTGGCGGCTATGGCCAAGCCTCGCAAGAAGATTACTGGCGCTGACCTCAAGAAGGCCAGTAAGATGCGTAAGAAGAAAAAGTAATGGCCAAGACTCCGGCATGGCAGCGCAAGGCAGGCAAGAACCCTAAGGGTGGCTTGAACGAGGCTGGCCGTCGCTCTGCCAAGAAGCAGGGCATGAACCTCAAGCGTCCTGTGAAGAAGGGCGACAACCCGCGCCGGGCGTCGTTCCTCGCCCGCATGGCTGGCATGAAAGGCCCGGAGTACCGCGATGGCAAACCGACACGGCTCCTGCTCTCTCTACGGGCATGGGGTGCCTCAAGCAAGGCTGACGCTAGGAAGAAGGCGGCAGCTATCTCCAAGCGGAACAAGGCCAAGAAGTCCAAGAAGTGAAACCGCGCAACCCGCAAGCCAAGAGCCTGATGAGCAAGCTGTTCAAGCCGCGCGTCGTCAAGCCCAAGAAGGGCAAGGGTAGCTACTCCAGAAAAAAGAGCCCCGCCGGGAAACCGTAAACCCGACGAGGCTCAGTGGCTAGGTGTGATGCCCCCACATCGCTACCCAACCACAGAAGTTGAGTGTCCCAAGATTGCCCTTAATATCTTTACGCGGCAGGATTAACCATATCCTAGTCCGTCATACAGACTTCTGGGCCAGACTAGGTTGGCATCTTGGTATTCTATTCCGCCGGTTCAGCCTGGCATGTGGCTCATTCCACATGCGAAACGTCTCCAGCACGGACGCAGACAAACTCAATACCCTACGCCCCAAGGAGAAGCCGCCACCCAAACCTACTCTATTCGCCAAATCCTGTAGCCTGTACCGTTAGGCTCTTTGCGTGACCGGTACTTCATACCTCTGTGATACATAGCGCCGCGCACCTTCTCGTAGTCCGCTTCTGTGGTCGCGGCCAAGCAGTCCCCGACCTCCATCTGGTCAAGGATTTTCCACTTGTCCCGCTGTGCGCCGGGTATTGGTATGCCTTTCTCAAGTATCACTTGCCCGCACTCGTTGCATCTTTGCACTACACCCTCCTTGCAAATCATGGCATAGGACGTGGCCGTTCCCATTCGCAATCCACGTTCCATCCATGACATAATGGTCCTTGCCGCAGAAAACACAGCTAATCTTTCTCGTGTCTTTCTTCTTGGTTCGCGGCCCTCTTCTCTTCACGCTGGGCCTCCAGTCCTGCTTTAAGGAAGCGCTCGGCCATCCAGAGAAGCTGTGTTGAGTCCATGTCCCTCCAGTGAGACACGCCCTCTATGCTAACCAGCAACCCGTCTGGCCGAGGCACTACCAAGATTGACTTAGAATGGGATGTCGTCATCCAGGTTCAGCTTTGACTTACGCGCAGTCTCCTGCACACCAGCCGCCTCTGCCACTTGCTTGAAGCCATCCTGAGACACGTCAGCAGCCACGCTGTCGGTGTTGGTGTACTCGACAGGCTGCTCGACTTTCAGCGTGATGCTACCGTCGTCGTTCTCGTACACGCGCACAGAATACTGCACGTCATGCCTGAGATGCACGTCGGCAGGCGCACCCTCCTTGTACGGCGTCCACTTGCTGTTGCCGTACTTGGCCGCGCCCTTGTCGTTGGGCCACGCCCGGAACTGGGTGATGTTCTTCCATTGTCTTGCCATTGTTAGCCTCCTAAGCTCTTCTGGCGTTGCTTGAACAGGTTAAGGATGGTTTCCGCACGTTCAGGGTTGCGTTTCTTTAGGTCCATAATCTGATGCCGGTTCTCGACAAACAGGTTATCAACACCGCCGGCCACCTTAATCTTCTCCAGCCTGCTCTTCATCTGAACGTATAGCTGACGGTCAGCGTCGTCATAGGCATCGGACGGCGTCTCAACAGGGGATGGAGGGTTCCCACCGGAGTCGCCGCCCGAACTCGATGTCTGCAAGTTCTGCTGCTTTCTCGGCACAGCCTCCATCTCATTAGCACTGGCGTATTCACCACCGGACAGACCGATGCTTGCCAGCGCCCTGCCAACAGCAGAGGTTTCACAGTTCTCCAAGGCGCTAGTCTGGTTGACGTGTCCCTGGCCTCTGATTTCCTCTGCCATTCCTGAGCCGATAATGAGACCATTATGGTCTGTCACCACGGCTTTGACAACCACGCGTTGCCCGTCATCTACAAGAATGTCAGTGTCAACGCCGCACTCAAGCCCGAACACGGTCCTAAATGCCTCCATGCGATGCACAACTTGGGTGTATTTCTTGCCCCCTCGCTGTGCGATGCCGTGGGTCTTATGCAATTCGGAGACCAGCCCCATTGCATCCATTATCTTACTCATCCTGCTTTCACCCTTTCTGAGATGAAGTTACGCATATCAAGTATGTCCCTCCAAAGTTGGTCGTGTTCGTCAACGGTGTGTCTGCCGGACTCTGAGGCGAGGCTTCGCCTAATGTAGTCGTAATGCTGTTCCGCTGCGAACAAGATTCGTGTCCACATCCATTCTTCATCACTCATCCTTTACCTTTCCTTTGTGCAAGTGGTCTGCCATTAGGTGCATGAAGACAGTCCAAGCCGCCTTCATGTCTAGGAAGTCTTGCTCGAGCGCCGTGACACAGCGCTCAAGCTCATCCAGCCTCTGCTGGCGTTCCTCCTCCTCCGACATTACTTCATGCCACTGGCCGTCGCTGCGGCGTCTATAGCTGCAATGCCCCATGTTGCTTTCAGCAAAAACGGTACGACAAATGCAAACATAACAGTCTCCTCTCTTACAGGGTTGGGGCCACGCGGCCATTTGAAAGCTGTTGCGCTTTGCGCCTGACCTCTGCGGCATAGTGGTTCACAAAAGCGCCCTTGGACTTGCGTCCATCTACACGCCACACGCGGTAGCCATCGTCTGTTCGACGCGAGACATACGACAGCTTGTTGTTCGACAACGCCTTGATGATGCGCTTGTAGATGACTTCGTTAGGGCAAAGGATGCTGTCGCCGGGCTTCATCTTTCGCGCCAGTTTGGTCTCCTCACTGGCATGTCGGCCCGGGCCACTGCCACGGTTAGGGATAGGGATGTTGCGTTCAATTTTAAGTGTCATAGCTAAACCCTCCAGGTTTCTCTTGCTATTTTGAGGATGTCAGGGCCATGTCGGCCCGCGATTTGACCAAAGTCCGGCTGGACTAGGCCAAACAGGTTTGCCCAATTCTGGTTCGCAGCTTTGAGCAAGTTCTGTTGCACCACCCAGCGCTGCACTACGTCTTGGTAGGTGGCTTCGAGAGCCTCCGGCTTTAGTGCATCACAGTTTTCGGCGGTGACGATGTTATAGCCCGCAGGCGTCACAAACAGCAGGCCGGGCTCGTCGCCTGTGGCCTTGTTATAGACCGCCTGCTGCATGATTTGCTGGGGAGTGGGTTCTGTCTTGGGTTTCGGGTTGCGCCATGTGCGGGTGCCGTCCTTCTTTGGAGGGTTCCGCAGCGGCAGGCTGCATTTCAGGTCAATCTGTCTGCCAGCGCCCGTAAAGTCTTGGAACAGGATGACAGGGACATCCAGCTTCTCCTCGTTGTAGAGCCGCTGGTACTCGCCCTCGAAAGCGACTCCTTTATAGAACTCGCGTATGCCCTCAACAGCGTATCGCGCCATTGTTGGGATGACTTCTTTGAAGTGGTGGTATTCCTCTGCATCCTTGCCTCCGTCCCAGTCTCTAGGCTTGTAAAACTCGAACTCCGTCAGGCCGCGACTGATTGCCTCATCAATATCCATGGGCTCCTTGGGGCCATAGATGGGGCTGTAGTCGTGGACGCCCAGCGCCATGTCGGCTATGCTTTGTACTATCTGGCCAGCACGGGGCCGCGCAGCAAAGGGGAAGTTCATCTTGTGTTCTTTGCGTAGATACAGCTTCAACACATGCTCATCAATCGGCTGCGTTGCGCCGGATGCGCTGACATGCTTCCGCCCAAAGAACAGGCTGTAATCAGGGATTTCTCTTTGCATATAACCCTCCATATCCCCGTTCTAACCACTTTCAACACAGGTGTCAACTATGTTTATTGTTTTTGATTCAGATGAATTGCTAGACTGCGAAAAGTGTCAGGGGAATGGTGTAATTCCCATTGACTTATACGAGCATAGCGAAATAGGGTTTGACATCACCCGCAGTTACTCATGGGAGTGCGGCGTTTGTGGAGGCGAGGGCAAGCTGATGCCCTATTTTGAAATCGAGTATGATGCCGAGGCATGAGCAGATTCGCTGCCGGTATGCACATTGTGATGACGATGTGCCTGACGGCTGGGCGGTTTACCCGCTGGACGGGTGGCATGGTGCCAAAGGCTATGTTCTGTGGAGCGAACACATGACCAATGGACGTGCAAAAGGCGCTCAGTTCGAGCGCGACGTGGCCCGCATGTGCCACAGTTCTCTGGGCTTCGATGCGAAACGAGACCTCGAGCAATACAGAAGCGGCGACCGGGGTGACCTGATTGGGGTGCCGGGCTGGGTCATAGAGTGTAAGCGCTACGCTTCGGGCTCGACATACAGAGATGAGTGGTGGGCGCAAGTGACCAAGGCTGCGGATGCTGCCATGTGTGAGCCCGTTTTAATTTACAAGTTCGACCGCCAGCCTGTCCGCTGCGTGGTGTTTCTGTCGGCCATCAACCCTGACTATTGGGGCAAGGACGACGTGGCCACGGTTAGCTTTGATACTTGGTGCATGATTGTCAGGGAGGGATTGACAGATGAAGACCGCAGACCAAATGACCCTAGAGGAGTTTCGCAACCTGTTGTCAGAGGTAACGGCTCCGCCTAAAGCAACACCGCCGCCAAAAGGCACTTATCAGCGCAAGGTAAAGCCAACGGCGGCGCAGCAACCGTTCTGGAACAAGCGGAAGAAGGGGACAAACAAGCGTGTTAAACGCCGTTCTGCTTCTCGCACTTGAAGTGGGCCTGCATCGGCGCCGGGAATAGAGGGATGACTGCGTTAGCCATCTCCACGCCCCGCGTGTAGCACTCTGCCTCTGTCTTCTTTAAGCCTGTGGTGTCTTCAAACAGGACGCATTCATTCGGCTGTCCTATTACGCACACCAGCATGAGCGTCTTGAACATGTCAACGCTCCTTTCTCTGCCAGTCTAGCATTAAGTGGGGGGATATTGCTAATCGCCCCCTTGCCATGTCGGCGGTGTGTGGTCCGGCCCGTAAAACTCCTCCGGCATCTTGTTGTTCTTGGCTAGGTTCTCCTCTGCGGTAATCACTTGCAGATTCCACGGCACATTCAGCCCACAGACGCAATCATCACGCCCAAATAGCGGGTAGTAGTGGTCAACGTGGTGCTTCACGCCCGTCTCCCTCTCCATTTTTCTCCTTAAGGAATATTTGGCATCGAAGTGATGCTCCTCCAGCCCGCGCAAGGTGGCTTGCGCCATTCGTTCCTGCCTCCGCTTTGACGCCTCGTATGCCGCCTTGTTTACTCGTATTGGCTTGGCGCGGGTGCCTTCAAAGAGGTAATCCACCTCCATGCCTTCCGAGATTTCTTTTAGGAACATCAGCCGCAGCCCTATGCGGCCAGGGCTTTCACCTCTGGGCTTGCAGATGGCTCTTACGCGGTTGTAGTAGTCATCATCGACATACATGCGTAGCTTGTGAACAGTGCGGTATAGCTGCTTGTGGTCTGTCCTGACGAACAACAGGTCACAAGGTGTGCTGTATGTGTTGCCTGCCATCCCGCCATAGTTTTTCTTTGCCAGCAGCTTGTAGAACATGTCCGGCTCATGCCGCCCTATGTTGTAGGCCTCCGTCAGCCCTCCCACTTTCGGCACATATGGTTTTAATGTGCTGATTTTAGATGAGATGCCGGGTTGGCTGCTCTTGGTGTCATACACCACAAAGTATTCATCAAACTTGGCTAGGTAGTTCTCCGGCAAGTCATCTGCCGCACAGCCACGCTTAAACTTGGCGACGATGGCTTCATGTCCGGCGATGTTACCGGCCTGTGTCCATGTGAAATCTTCCCGGTCTGGCTGTTTCTTTCTCTGTGTTATCATGCCTGTCCCTCCTCTTTACAGACGGTTTGAAATGTGATATTTGAGTTCCTCATTGTCACGCGGCAGACATGTAACTGCCATGTCAAACAAAACTTTTCTATATATCCAAAAGCATTGTCCAGCCATTGCTGTTGCAGTACTGCTCCAGCAATGACATTGCTTAAGCAATGACATTGCCAGAGATTTTTTAGATTTTATTTTTGTTCCAGTTCCAAGGCTTGCAACGCCAGTTCTACAGTACGCGGAATGTCATGTTCTCCGCTTTCGTAATACTGGACGGTACGCCGGGCCAACCCTAGTCGTTCAGCAAAACTCTGCTGTGTATAGCCAAGCATCTCCCGCCTGTGTTTCAAGTCATTAGCGGTCACTGCCCCATACCTCCTTTTTCTCTATCCAGTGTGGCTCTGATGCGTCCACCACCTCGCTGATGGCCCAGCAATAAAGGCTGTATTCACCCGGCACATAGTCTTGACGCTTGCGCTTCTCGATGATGGCCTGTGCTTCCTCCAGCGTGTCGGCAAGCTCGTAGTTGTCTTTGTAGCTAGGCCCGCCCTGTGTGCGGTTAAACTCCAGCGTTGTCACGATGATGTACATGTCTAGTCCTCCTTCCAGTTTATTTCTGCGTCATATATTCTGGCTGACTTGGCCGCTACCTTCTCGGCCTCAGGCTTGCTGACATTGAACGCACGGCCACTGGCCATGCCTTCGCCACGTTGCCAAGACACAAGGTCCACATTGTAGGTCTCGCCTGACCAGTGCCTTGTTACTCTTACTTCATAGGTCATTGTTTAGTCCTCCTTCTTGCTTGTGACATAGATGTGATGGCTTTTGATGAGCCAGCCCACCCGGTCGATGCTTTCCCTGACAGCTTCGCGCCATTCCGGGTCGTATAGGCCTTCAAGAGATGAGTCCATCATCTCCAGCATGTCGCTGGCCGCGCATAGAACCTCAGTGAGGGCTCGTTTCTGGCTTTCGTTAATCATGTGCATGTTTCTGACTCCTTGCTTCTGATGCGTTCCAAGCCTTCCAAGACAGACCGTTCCCGGCCCAGTTCGATGTCTAGTCGCTCGACCTCTGACAGTAGGTCGTGCTTTCGCCCGGCTAGGCTTTCAATGATTTGCAGTTGCCGGTCTACCTCGTTTGACCAGTAGGCTGCGGCGCGTGTCAATTCCTGCATGTCTTTCCCTCCTTGTTGATGACTGGCCCCCATTGTTGGGCCATTGCGCGGGCTATGCCCGGATAAAACTTGCTTCTCTGCTTCCACCTGTCAGGCCCGGGCGATGCCTTGTGGACCTCGTCCCGTGCCGTCGTGCCGTCCAGTGTCCCGGTAGGTTGCAGCTTGGGCAGACCTTTAAGCCACAGGCATGTGCGTTTCTTCACATTGTCCGGCCCCTCTTTGTCGGTCTCGAATTGCCAAGGCTGGATTGACTGAGCAAAGGGGACATAGTTTCGGATGCGCTCCTTTGCGTGCTTGTGCATAACCGGGTTTTCGATTGCCTTGTGCTTGATTGGTGCATTGAGGCAGACCGAAAACAGGTCTGCGCCCTCGTCCAGTTCCCGCCACATGTCCGCCAGGATTTTGCCCGGCGGTGCCTTGTGTAGCCACCTCACGCCGCTGTTGCACAGCCGGGTGCATGGCGGGTGAGCTATGAGTGCGTCCCAATGTTCGAGATATAGCGCATCACGCACGTCTGCCTGTCTGTGGTGTGGTGAGCCATCATCTGCTGGCAGTACGTCACAGGACCAAGCGTCGAAGCCTTCCCGCCTGAAAGCCTCCCGGACTATGCCGGAAGTCTCACAGGCTACCAGTACGCGCTTCATGACTTGTCCCCATAGGTTTCGCGCTGTTGCTCCGGTGTCAGGTCAAAGCGTCCGCATGGTGACTTGGTGCCGTCCTCAATCCAGACGCCCTCATGCTCGAGCCCATCGCCCAGATTCTTTAGAAGCTGGCCAAGCCTCAAATGCTCGGCTTGCAGTTGCTCGGCCATTGCGATTGCAACGCGCAACGCCTCGGCCTTGTCGTCGCCGGTCCAGTTGAGTTCGTTGTGCCAGTCAATCTCGCCTTCCTTTACCAGCTTGGTTGCATAGATGAAGTCAAAGCCCTCGGCCTCTGCCGCTTCTTTGTCTTCAAAGGCGAACAACTGAACGTACCATTCGTTGTCGTTGTCGAGGTCAAACATGATGGACGGGCAAGCGTCGTTGCCATAGCTGCTGTTTATCCATTCAATGTTTGGGTGCGTTGTGTAGTCGTTTGCTTCATCTCGAAGCTCGGTGATGAAATGTGCCATGTCTATGCCTCCGCTTGGTTGGCATCGACCAAAGCCGCGCCAAAAATAGTTTCGCCGGTTGTCGGGTGTTCGCCGGCACATTTCACGCGCCAGCGCATGCCCTCTTGCTCCATCATCCGCCGCCATGCGTGGGTGTCGCCCCATGCCTTGCGTGACTTGTCCAGCACGGCAAACACCGCCGCCAGTTGGTTGTCGTCGATGTTCTTGGCGTAGTCATAGCCAACGGTTGCGCGTAGCTTTTCGCCCTGCCAGTTGGCCATGGTGGCGGTGTAACGTGTCCCGCGTGTGTTAGTCGGGCCTTGGTATTTCACTGCTATGCAAATCATTGCTATCCCTCCAGTGGTGTTTTATTTGCCCGATGCCCAAGGCAAGGCATAGACTGTGATGACCTTGCGGCCAAACTTGGCGGCGGTGCGCTTGGCATCTTCCATGCCAGCATGTGCGCTGCCGCGCCAGTGAAAGGCTAGGACAGGCTCGGCTTGATGGTCGAGTTGCACCCAGATTTCGTAAAAGCGATTTGGCGTTGTCATTGTTTCACCCTCCAGTGACGTTGTGATGATTCCCATATGGCGCAATGGTTGCGCTATGTCAACAGCAAAAAGCACAAGCAAGCAAAAAAGTTTACAGCGCCGGTGATAGCGTGTATTGTTAGGGCTCAACATCGGAGGGATAAGCAATGATAAAGCTATTGGTAACAGTCTGCCTGCTATCGGCCGGCAGTGATGCGGCATGCTTCGAGCTGGCCAGCACTGACCAGTTCAAGACAATGTCGCAGTGCCATGACATGCGCGAGCGGATGGTGCGCGAAACATGGCAGTTGAGACGCGACGGTAACGTGCTAGGCAATGCGCGTTGTGTTGCTGAGTTAGAGGGATGATGGATGCTGTGATGGTGCGATGATGGTGTGTTGAGTGTGTCAGTACACACCGAGAAGACACATCACCGCGCGGCAATGTATATATGTGGCATATCTGCAACAGTGTTGCGCCAGGGCAACAGTGACATAACGGCAACAGTGTTGCAGAAACGCAACAGGAGGGGGGATGCTCACAGACCGGTACACCCCAGCAGTCGGGGCCGTCGTCTATGTGTGTTAATTGTCCCCTACACACTCACGGAGAAAGCATGGGCAAGATTACAAAGGCAAACACAACCAAGGTCATTGAGCTACTGAGCGATGGCCACAGCTTAGTAAAGGCTTGCGAGGCCGCTGGCATATCCCGTGCTGGCGCTTACAAGCGCATGAGGGCCGATGAGGAGTTTCGGGCCGCTGTGTACACGGCGAGGGCTGAGAGCGCTGAGAAGGCTCTGGAGGAGCTTGACGGCATGTATTTGAACGCACTGGAGGGAAAGCGGCGGTATGACCCGAACATATTACGGGACTATGCGCAACACGTGCGCTGGCGGGCTAAGACCTCTATGCCAGAGCAATACGGTGAGCAGAAGAACCGGGCTGGTGTTGAGGTGAGCGACGGCACAGTGCGTATTCTGTGGGAGACAGACTGATGGACGTCAAGATTCCCTATAAGCCTCGTCCTTTGCAGAAGGACATGCACAAGGAGTTGAAGAGATGGAACGTGTTAGTGATGCACCGCCGCTTCGGCAAGACAGTGTGGGCAGTGAACCAGCTAATCAAGACGACGCTGACCTGCCCGTTGCCTCGACCGAGGACGGCTTTTGTGGCCCCTACTTTCGCACAGGCAAAGCGGATTGCTTGGGATTATGTAAAGTTTTATGCCGGAGTTATCCCCGGTGTGCAATTCAACGAGACAGAACTCCGCGCAGATTTTCCTAACGGCGGCAGGATTATGCTTTTGTCGGCTGAGAACCCGGACGCCCTTCGGGGCATCTACCTTGATGAGTGTGTCTTTGACGAGTTTGGCATGCAGAACCCGAGGGTATGGGGGGAGGTCGT
>Ga0209929_1000075_pt1 | contig 35140 bp, 46 predicted proteins | sample SalPon2_C_H2O_MG_2_FD_185731 | JGI IMG/M metagenome (GOLD analysis project Ga0209929, IMG submission 185731) | Salt pond water microbial communities from South San Francisco under conditions of wetland restoration - Salt Pond MetaG SF2_C_H2O_MG... ... | reverse complement strand
TCGCACACCCAGGAAAAAGTCAAGTCCCAAACTCGACAAACCTGTGGATAAACCCTTGATATACAACATAAAGATATGTGCATATGTGTGTTGCACTTGTGCCACTGTTGCACTAATGCCACACTGTTGTGTTGCACTTGTGCCACTGTTGCACTGATGCCACTGTTGCACTGATGCCACTGTTGCACAAATGTCACACATAGGGGGGGGGAGGGGGGCCGGTGCTTTTCTGTAGGAATAAATTCCCAGGGGGCACAGGCGCTGGCAGGAGGGAACCTATATATATATACATACTAACCTGAGAGGAAACGGAGGCTACCTAAGAGGAACCGGGAGGAACCAGGAGAGGAACCTGGTAGGGGAAAGTGTTGCACAAATGTCACACTTGATCACAAAATATCACATTTGATCACTTTTTCGTGATATTGTTGGTAAAAACTTTTTTTGAGGTGTTCTTATATAGTATAACAATTGTTTTTACTTTTGCTGTCCTAACTCCTGTGAAGGAGCGAAAGCGACAACCTCCATCAAGATAAAAACTAAAGACACAACAATTGTTATAGCTATTATTTTTTCTTGGAGATGGTTGTCGCTTTCGCTCCTTCACAGGAGTTAGTACACCAGGAGTTAGTACACTTGTATAACACTATAGGCGTTCCACCTGTGTTATTTTGTGTTGTTAAAGAGAAAGGACCTCTACATGACCGATGATGATGTAGCCCCTACCAAAGTAGTTAAGCCGAAAAAGAGAGGCTGGCCTGCTGGGAAACGACGTGGTGTAATGACCCAGTACCATAGGGACAAGATTTCCAAGAGCAAGATTTTAGGTCGTCTGATTAAACATGCTGAGGGCCAGTTGTCACCCGCTGGGGTAGGCGGCGAGCAAGCTATGGCCCCCTCTGAGGTCACTGCTGCCCTTTCGTTGTTGGACAGATACCTCCCCAAGTTGACCCAGCAGACAATAGACTCAAATGTCAAACTTGAGGAAACGGTAAATGAAATAAAAATCATAAGTGTTGAGCCTGAGGTCAAACCTAAATGAAGTGTTGTTCAAAATGTAAAGAGACCAAACCACTTACTGAGTTCTATAAGCATAAGAGAGCTAAAGATGGGCTGCAAACACACTGCAAGTCTTGTGGTAAGGCTGCTAGTAGGGCTTGGGAGCAGGCTAACAAGGAACGTAGGGCCTCTATTGATAAGGCTCGGTACGATTCTATAAAAGAATGTCCAGAATACAGGAAACGTAAGGCAGCTGTTAGTAGGGCACATTATGCAGCCAATAAAGAGCGTCATCGTGCTGCTCAAAAGACTTACTACGAAGCAAACAAGGAGAAGTACTATGCTCATAATGCCAAACGTCGTGCTACAGTAAGGAACCAAACCCCGAAGTTGACAGAGTTGGAAAAGGCTAAGATTGAGCATGTTTATTGGATGGCACAAGATTGCAGAGTTGTATCTGGGGAAACCTACCATGTTGACCACATCCACCCGATCTCAAAAGGTGGTCTCCATCACCCAGATAATCTACAAGTTATGCACTGGCAGGATAATCTCCGTAAAGGCGCAAAATGAGTGTCGCTACAGTTCAAGTCCCAGAAAAAATTAACCAGCTTTTCGCAAAGAAAGTCAGGTATCGTTGTATATATGGAGGTCGTGGCTCAGGGAAATCCAGAGGCCTAGCACTTATGGCCTGTATTAAGGCAATTGAGTTGTCCCAAGCAGGAGAGACAGGTGTAATTCTTTGTTTACGCGAGTATATTAACACGTTAGCAGACAGTTCCTTCGCAGAGATTAAAAATGTAATACGGGAAACCCCTTGGCTCCAACCGTTTTTTGAAATTGGCGAAAAATTCTTAAGAACCAAGGATCGTCGTATCGAGTTTCTATTTTATGGCTTGACCCGTAATCTGGACTCACTGAAATCCTTGGCTAGAATACACATAGCCTGGATCGACGAAGCGGCTAATGTTACTGAAGAGGCTTGGCGCAAGCTCATCCCCTCTGTTCGTGAACCTGATTCAGAAATTTGGGTCTCCTGGAACCCTGAAAGAAAGAAAAACGCAACAGACCAGCGATTCAGAATAAGCCCACCTGAGAACTCTATTTCAATCAGGATGAACTACCTGGACAACCCTTTCTTTCCTGACGTTTTGGATGAGGCTCGTTTGGACGACAAGCACCACAGGCCTGAGACATACGAACACATCTGGCTAGGGGAATACCTAACTGTCGTCCAAGGCTCTTATTACGACAAATACATCACAGAGGCTAAAGAGGATGGTCGTATCACAGAGGTATCCAGAGACCCTCTAATGACAACATACGCCTTCTGGGACATAGGCGGCACAGGTGCAAAAGCTGACAGTACGGCCATCTGGATAGGTCAATTTGTAGGGGAAAAGATTAACTTCATCGATTACTACGAGGCACAAGGACAGCCCCTATCTTCCCATGTGGCATGGCTAAGGAGCAAAGGCTACCACGATGCCTACTGTTACCTTCCCCACGACGGAAAAACGATGGACAAGGTCTTCGATGTGTCTTTTGAGTCGTCACTCCTGGAGGCAGGTTTTGCAGTTGAGGTTGTTCCTAACCAAGGCAAAGGTGCAGCCATGAAGCGTATCGATGAGGCTCGTAGGTTGTTCACCAAGATGTGGTTCAACGAACGTAAGTGTGAGGGTGGTATAGATGCCTTGAGGTACTACCACTCAAAAATTGATGAAGCCAGAGGCATCGACTTAGGCCCTAACCACGATTGGGCATCCCACGGTGCTGATGCTTTTGGCCTGTGTGCTGTAGTTTATGAACCACCTAGGACATCAGAAGATTTCTCAGAATACAAGAGCGAATGGGTAATATAAAGGATAGTAAAATGCCAATGACAGAAGAACAAATGAAGCGCAGAAAAATGACAGAAGGACAAATAAAACGCGAGAAAAAAGCCCAACAAATTATGGCAGAAGTTTATAAGGATGCACGTACCTTACCTGCCCGAAAAAAGACTTCCACAACCCCTAGAATTACTGCAGAGAGTGAGGCTAAACGAAAAGCTACACTTAAACGAGGTCCAGTAAAACGACCTAAGAAAAAACCTACATCTTTTAGAGATATGAAGTTTTAAGGCACAAAATGATTAACGATGATGCGAATGCAGGTTATGACAACCGCTCTGAGAAGACAGATGATCAAATCAAAGCCCTCCTGGACTCTGCCATCCGTAGTGCTACGAATTATGACCGTACAGAGCTTTCAGACAAGCGCTCGTTGGCTATGCAATACTACCGTGGGGACATGCCAGACGTTCCTTCACAGGAGGGTCGTTCTTCTGTTGTCTCCAGAGATGTATCTGTAATCATAGGGTGGATGCTACCTGGAATCATCCGTACATTCACACAAAGTGGTCGTATTGTTGAATATGAACCTGTTCAACCCCAAGATGAGCCTGCTGCTGATCAAGCCTCTGACTACATCAACCATAAGTTCCTGAAGGACAACGATGGCTATAGGGTACTCTATTCCGCTATCCACGATGCACTACTCATGGGCAACGGTGTCATTAAGGTATGGTGGGACGACACCCCTGAGTTCGAAACCTTCGTCTACACAGGTCTAACAGAAGAGCAACTTTCGGTCATCCTCACAGATGGTGCTGTGGAAGTCCTTGCTCAAGACTCTGAGGTCGTAACATCCGCAGGCCCTGACGGTCAACCTGTCGAACTAGAGGTTTTCGATGTAAAGATCAAACGGGAGAAGAAACAGACAGGCCTTAAATTTGCTGCTGTAGAGCCTGAGAATTTCCTTATGGACAAGGAATCCGTCACCATTGATGAGAGCAGATTTGTAGCCCATAGAGATGTAGTAACCAAATCCTCCCTTGTAGAGATGGGTTTTGACAGAGATGTCGTAGATATGATCCCCACCGATGGGACAAACACATACTACGAAGAAGAGATCATCAGGGAAGACGACAGAATCAACATTACTGACACTGCTGACGATAGCGCCCAGATGGTAGAGATTTTCGAGTGTTACATCAAGATGGATGTCGATGGCGATGGTATCCTTGAGACTGTAAAGGCCCTCTATGCAGGTCATTCAGGTGCTGGCGAGCTTCTTGAGTGGGAGCTTTGGGAAGACCAGGTTCCTTTTGTTGACATCCCATGTGAGCCTGTCCCCCATGCTTTCGATGCACAGTCCATAGCAGATCAGACAATGGACCTCCAGCGTATCAAGACTGTTCTCTCAAGGCAGATGCTGGACAACATTTATTCTCACAACAACCCACAGCCTGAAATTGAAGAGGGTGCTGTACTAAACACTGACTCCATTGCGTCGCCCAAATACGGTCAGCCTATCATCAAGCGCAGGGGTTCACTCCCAATTGCATATAGGGATGTGCCATTTATTGCTGACAAGGCTTTGTTGGCTATCCAGAGTGTAGATCAGGAGCTGGAGCGTCGTACAGGCATTTCACGGTCAACTATGGCGTTGGACCCAGATGCACTCCAAAACCAGACAGCAACTGCTGTAAACGCTCAGAAAGACGCCTCCTACAGTAAGGTAGAACTTGTTGCTAGAAACATGGCTGAATTAGGCTTCAGGAACCTGTTCAAGAAAGCTCTCAAGCTGATTGTCAAACATCAGGATAGAGCTGAGATCATCCGTTTGAGAGGCAATTGGGTTGAAATGGACCCTAGAGCATGGAACTCTGGGATGGACTGTACTGTCAACACTGGCTTAGGCACAGGTTCCAGAGAACGAGATATCGCAGCCCTCAACCAGACACTAGGGTTGCAAATGAACTTCCTTGACAGGATGCAGCAGCAGAGTCTTGTCGAACAGGGCCTCCAGATGGTTCCTAAAATTATCAAGACTGCCACAAAGATTGCTGAGTCCAGTGGGTTGAAGAACGCTGACGATTATTTCATCACCATGAACCCACAGCAGATGCAGAAGATGGCTCAGGACTTGCAGAAACGTGCGCAGCAGCCATCCCCTGAGCAACAGAAGATACAGGCTGAGATGCAGGCTGAAGCTCAACGTATGCAGGCTGAAGCACAGTTCAAGCAGCAAGAGTTCCAAGGCAAGATGGAGATCGAAAAGGTCAAGATTCAGCAGCAGTCCATGCGAGAAGAAGCACAGATGAACGCTGACATCCAAGTGCATCAACATGAGGCTGAATTGAAGGCTGGATACCAGGATAAGGAACTTGCAGCATCACAGGTCAAAAACAGCCAAGACCATGAGATCAAACTTGGTGAGTTGGCCCTGAAAGAAAAAGAACTCAACTGGAAGATGCAGGAGAGCGCAACAAAGACTCAACTTGATGTTGTCAAACACAAGGACGATACAGAGATTAAGATAGGACAACTCGCTGTTCAAGAGCAGGCGTCTAAAAACACAAACGGGAAGGCTGAATAATATGTCAGGTGGTGGTGGTAGTAACAAAAAGCGTTATGATGACGACGATGATGATGATGACCGTAAAGACCGTGATAGGGATAATAATGAAGACCAGCCTAACCGTACAAGAGCCGCACATCAGGCAAAACTAGCTGCTGTGATGAACGGTTTCCAGGACATGAATCCTATCGTACAAGCACAGCTTAATCAGGGGTATGGTCAACAGATGCAAGACACAGGTATGACGCCATATGGTGCTGACCCTGTTGTTCCTCCTACAACTGGTGTTCCTCCTACAACAGATGAGAGGCCAAGCTATACCGACTGGCGACAGGCTCAAATGGACGCTGGTATTGAACGTCCTTATTTTGACTACATGAGGGGCTTGACATCAGACCAGAGAAGTCAAATGTTGGCTGGTGATCTACAAACCCCTTGGAGTGGCGGCTCTAACGGGTCAATCCTGCAAGACCTTTTCAGCGGTTGGGAAGACCTTGATATGGACAGTTTCTCAAGACGTAGTCGATATAGTGACGATGATGATAGACGGTCGTCAAGGAAAAAGTACTTTGGCAGTTCTTTCGGGGATATGTGGAAACATGACAGACGTTAGTATGTACAAAGATGAACACTTGGCTAAAGAGGCTGACAGGCTTCTGCATGACGACGTTCTTAATCATGCTATAAAAGAGGCAAAAACAGAATACACTGACAAACTTTGTGTTGTAGACCCAGAGGATGCAATAGAAATTATCAAGATACAGTCTGTCATAGTGGCGTTGGATGAGGTCCACACTACATTGAACAGGTACATCTTAAAACAAGTTTAGAGAAGGCACTCATACTGAGCCAGCCACTAAAAGCCCATGAGGAGATAAATCATGGCAGAACAGACACTGAGCAATCAACCCAATAGTGGGCCTGTCGGTGGTGATGAAGCACTTTCATTTGATGAAGGAGTTTCAAGTTTGGAGACCCTTGTGGACCCTGATGTTCAGGACAATCCGAAGGCTGTTGAAGAAGACACTAAAAATGAAGCGGAGGACGACGTTGAAGAGCAACCTGAAGAGGACTCTGAGGATGAAGACACCCCCGACGACACGGGAGAAGAAGACGAGGAAGACAGTACCGAAGAGTCTGAAGAAACTGAGGAGGAAAACGAAGATGTCATCGCCTATGCTGATGATGTGGTCGTAGAATTTGAAGGTGAACAGACTACCCTTGGTGAGATTGTCGATTCAAGACTTCAGGAACGTGTTAAATCTTTTCAGGCTGACTACACACGAAAGACTCAGGAAGTAGCTGAAGAACGTCGTGTAATTGATAGCCAGACTGAAAAACTAGTAAATATCGCAGAGCAAACAAAACAGCAAAGAGACACTTTCTTAGCTTTCCAGCGTCAGTTTGCCCCTGACCCACCTGATGTTCGTATGGTCGATACAGACCCTGCTGCATATCAGCGTCACAAGGCATACTACGATGAATGGATGAATGGGTACAATCAGTTCGAGCAGGAGTCCCAGAGGTATAACCTACAGCAGCAGCAGGAAATGCAGCAGCAGCAGGAGATGTTCCTTGAGGACCAGAAACGGATGATGGTTGAAACCCTTCCAGAATTGGGAACTGAAGAAGGCTTTATCAAGTTTAAGGAAGACCTAGGGGAGTATTTTGTCCCTTATTATGGTTATAGCGTAGAAGAACTCAATCAAGTTACGGATCACCGTTTCGCTAAGTTGGCTAAGGATGCAATGTCCTACAGGCAGCTAAAAGGTACGGCCCCTGAGACTAGAAAGAAGTTGGAAGGCAAACCTAAGATTCTTAAACCTGGTGCTAAAAAGGTCTCTAAGAAAGTTACAGCAAGCAAGGCTAGACAAGACCGTTTGGCTAAGACTGGTGAACTTGATGCTGCTATTGATGCTCTGATGGATTTCGATCTTTAACATTAAAAGCCAGATACAAGGAATCAAACAATGGCTCAAGTAACTAATACATACGAGTCTTACGATGCCATCGGTAATCGTGAAGAACTCGCTGATAAGATTTATCAGATCACCCCAGAGGAAACACCTTTCATCTCTATGATTGGTCGTAAGTCAGTTTCATCTGTACATCCTGAGTGGCAGACCGATACGCTTGCTACTCCTGTAACCACTAACGCCCAACCAGAGGGTGACGACTGGTCCTATGATGCAATCACTCCTACCACTCGCGTAGGTAACTACACTCAGATTGCCAACAAGACCTTCATCATCTCACGTACTCAGGACAAGACCTCCAAAGCTGGTCGTAAGTCAGAATTGGCTCGCGAAGTTGCTAAAAAAGGTGTTGAACTCCGTACTGACATGGAAGTTCAGTTGTTGTCTAACACTGCTTCTAGTGCAGGTACTGGCGATGGTGCAACTAACCGTGTCTCCGGTGGTTTCCGCGCATGGCTGACTTCCAATGACGATCTTGGAGCAGGCGGTGCATCCGGTGGCTTTAGTAGCGGTACTGTTTCAGCAGCTACCAATGGTACTCAACGTGCCTTCACCAAGGCTATCCTTGATGCTACTATCCTAAGCACCTACAACAATGGTGGCAACCCATCTTCAATGATGATGTCCCCATACGTCAAGACTGTGTTCTCAGGGTTTATGGACGATGCTAATGTTGCACCGTTCCGCTATGCTGCTGAGAAAGGGAAAAAGAACGCTATTATCGCAAGCGCAGAGGTTTACCTCAGTGACTTCGGTGAGATCGCAATGATCCCTAACCGTCAGATGGCCCGTGCTGGTGCTGCTGTAGCTCGTAATGCTTTCCTTGTAGACCCTAAAATGGTCTCTCTTGGTGAGTTTGATGCAATCAAGTTGGAAAAGCCTGCTAAGACGGGTGATGCTGAAAAACGTGTTCTGATTTGTGAATACACCCTGTGTGTCCACAATGAGGCTGCACACGGTGTTGCTGCTGACCTTTACGGCCTGACAGCTTCTAGCTAATCTCCATAAGAAAGGAATAACATTATGGATTCATACGTCCCTAAGTCTGTAGCTGACGCTGCTACAGTTACGCTTTCGACCCGTGATAGTGGTCGTTTGCACATCATGCCTGATTTGACAGCAGATACTGTCATTTCGCTTCCTACTGCTGCTGCTGGGCTTACCTATAAGTTCATCATTGGTGCAGTAACTACGGATGCACAGGATTGGCAAGTCGATACTGGTTCTGACACCAATTACTTCCTTGGTGGGGTAATGTGGCAGATCGGTGCTGGCGCTGCTGAGTTTGTTGGCCCAGATGGTAACTCTAACTCTATTATAAACATCCTTGCTCCTGAGCCTGGTACTGTTGTAGAGTTTACTTGTGATGGCACTAACTGGGTTATTAACGGCCTTGTTGTTGCTGCCACTACTCCTACTTGGGCTGACCAGTAGAATAACAAAAGTGAGGGCTGCTTAACGGTGGCCCTCACACCCACAATTGAACCCTCACATGAATTAGGAGATCACCGGATGCCCGGCCCTCAGAAAAAAGACACAACTGAAACTGCAACAGCAACCCCTCAGAATGAGAAATTGTACCCTGTAAAGCTAGTAAGAAACTACCGTCCAATTGGAGAGTTTAAGGTTCTTGAGTTGTTGGACGAGGAAGACCCAAACTCAGGTTGGGAAGAACGTAAGCCTGATGGAGAATTTGAAGTCCTTGATGACAAGGGTAAGATCACCCAAGTAGCCTCTGGTGAACGGTGGAAAGTTACAGCAGGGTCTAGGCTCATGCTAAATAAGGATGAAGCTAGAAACCTTCTTAAAATTGGTGTTGCGGAGAGGCACGATGACCTATGATGAGTTGAAGGAGCAGGGTTTCGATGCTGCCCAGATACCTGAAAGTTCATGGGAGATTTTTAGAGTTGACCCTGATGGAGTGTGGAGAGAAGACATACATTGGATAGAGAGACCCCGTGATGGTTTTGGTGGTATCTCTATCAAGCGTAAGGTAAACCTCCATGAAGATGCTCTACTAAGGGCCAACAGAGAGGAATATGAAGACGGTAAGGGGATGGTAAGGAACAACGGGACATCACTAGATGCTAAAGTTGCCTCCATTCCTCTCAACGTCTACTTTGCTGAACTCAACGAACACGTTAAAAATGGCGATAAAGAGCATATAAAGTGGTGGTTGAACCAGGAAAAGAACAGACCTTACAGGACTCAAAAAGGTAAAGTATAATGGCATTATCTAACTACGCAGAATTACAGACAGCACTCACAGCTTGGGTTGACAGCCGTAGTGATGTGACTAACCTAGATGCTGATGTAGTTAGGCTTGCTGAATCTCACTTTAACTTGGAACTCAGAGCTAGGCAAATGCTCACTTCTACAGACCTTACACCGTCTAGTGGCAGTGTGACGTTGCCTAGCGATTTTTTAGGTGCTTACAGTGTCGTTGAAAAAGCTACTCCAAGGCGTGTACTACAATATTACGGGAAAGAGCATCTTGAAAGCAATTTTGACACCACAATCTCTGGGTTGGCTGTTGGTTACACTATTGTCGGTAGTTCACTTACTATGGCTCCACAGCCTTCTAACGACATTGAATTAACCTACTACCAAGAGATACCAAACCTAGAGGCAAACTCTACAAACTGGTTGATGACAAAGTACCCTGCCCTTTACCTTGAGACCTGCCAGATGGAAGTCTACAGGAACCTCAAGATGGACACTGACCTACAGATTTCATCTCAAAGGGTAGAGAACATGATCAAGAGGTTGAACGCATCTTCAGACAATGAGTTGTTGTCTATGGCAACCTCTGTTAACAATGTTGGACCTGTATTCTAAGATGATACCTTTCCCAGATTACGAACCAGATAAAAGTATCTTTGACCCTTCAGGCGCTACTGTTGTCACTAACGTAGAGCCTGTTGAGGGTGGTTGGGGGCCAATAGCTAATCACGTCCCTGTGGCTACAGCACTCCCTACAGGTGTTAAAGGCGCTATTGCAACCTTGGATTCATCTGGAACCTACAGTATCTTTTGTGGGACAACAACCAAGCTGTACAAGTACAATTCAGGCACTTTGTCGTTTGATGACGTGTCCACAGCAGCAACCACATACGCTGTCCCCCAAGGGTATAACTGGTCGTTTCACCAATGGGGTGACTTGTTGTTGGCTACAAATCAAACTGACGGGCTGTACAAGTTTGATCTAACTTCGGGGACAGAGTTTGTTAATGTATCCTCCGCACCTCTTGCTAGAGCAGTTACAAACGTAGGTGAGTTTGTCGTGTTGTTGTATATCGACGGCTCACCAAGACGGGTGCAGTGGTCTGAGATCGGGGATGTTGATAGCTGGACTGTAGGTCTTAACGGTTCAGATTTCCAGGATTTCCCTGACGGTGGTGACATTAGGGCTGCACAACCAGGTGAAGGTGGGGCTGTAATACTCCAACAACGTGCTATCAGGAAGATGGATTATGTTGGAGGTGACTACACATTTGCGTTTTCACAACTCTCAACAGCAAGGGGGTCAGTATCTAACCTATCCTCTGTTGTTGCTAACAATGGGATTTTCTTCCTAGATGAAGATGGCTTCTACTATTTGTCTAACCAAGGTCCTGAGCCTATTGGGGCTGAAAAGGTAAACAGGACGTTCCTAGAGGACATTGACCTTGATTATATAGCAGAGGTTCAAGGTTCTGCTGACCCTGTTAACAAGATGGTTTGGTGGGTCTACAGGAAAGTAGATGCCTCACGGGGTATCATAGGGTATGACTGGCAGCTTAAACGCTGGACTACTATGGACAAGAACTACAACTACCTGTTCTCAGCGTCTATCCCAGCATACACATTGGAGGCTCTTGACGCTATCAGTGCTTCAATTGATGCCCTTGGTGTATCACTAGACTCTAGGATATGGACAGGTGGAAGACCTACTTTTGCAGCCTTTGACAGCAACAATGAGTTTGGATTCTTCAGTGGCAACCCTATGGATGTTGTTGTTGAGACTACAGATCAGGTCTTGGGGAATGAGGGCGGTAGGGCGTTTGTCAATGGATACAGGTTCGTTACAGACGCTGCTACACACACTGGTAAGGTAGGCACTAAGGACACACATGCAGGAACTAGGTCTTGGTCAACTGAGGGAACTCCTGATAGTGACACAGCTCTAATCCCATGCAGAGAGAACGCTAGGCTCCATAGGTTCAGGGCTATAATCCCACAGGACGAGCCTTGGAACCACATACACGGTGTTGAAGCCAAGGTTAGAGATGGGGGACGACGCTAATGGCTATCCTACAGCATCAAACCCATGAACGGCTGATAACAAAGCCTCTTGAGCTGACCACCAGCAGACAGACGTTCTACACCTGTCCTGCTAAATTGTCGCCAAGATTGAGCCATGTTCTGTTGTCTAACAAGACAGGTGCTACAAGTCCTGCAACAGCAAGTTTCACCCTTGAGTATTATCAGGCATCGACAACAACATATTTCAGCCTTGCTACAACAGAAGACATTCTTGTAGATAGCAGGGTTCTCTTGGACTCTAACAACATGCCATTGCTGAGTATGAAAGAGGGAGACCTTATAACCTGTAAGGCATCTGCTAACAGCTCTATTGATTGCATTGTTGTTGTCATCGAACAGGAAGCCCGTAAGGTAGTATGAAGATACAATCCATACACCCTCATAATGTTGATGATACGTGGCCTTTAATAGCGGGTGGCCTTATTAAAGCCTGTAACAGGACAGGTGGAAGGGTTACACCTGATTATCTTTACAGGTGCTGTATAACAGGTGATAAGACTTATGTGGTCACTTCAGATGAAGAAAACCTGCCGTTTATGGCTTGTGTGGTTACTTTTGAGAATTGGGGTGGTGAGCGAGTATGCTATATAAATGCAACACATGGAACTAGGATGAGAGAGTCAATGGAACTTCTTAAAGGTTGGGCTAAATACCACGGTGCTACATCTGTGACTTGGGATGGCACTGAAGGTTACAAAAAGACTTTCCCTGAGGCTGAAACAGTAAGTCAAACTTACAAACTGGAGATTTAATATGTCAGGTGGCGGCGGTGAAAAAGTTACAAACACCACAATCAACAACACAGACCCTTGGAGTGAGGCACAACCTTATCTCGAAAAGAGTATGTCGGAAGCTGAGAGTCTTTATGACGCTGGTGTAGGTCACAACCCATACAATCAGAGTTTGGTTATCCCTTATGCTGATGCTACTATGCAGGGTATGCAGGGGGTACAAGATACTGCTGGGATGTACCAGAACGCCCTACAGAACCCAATGTCGTTCAACACAAATATGTTTGACACAGGTGGATTGAACGCTGCCCAACAAACATCTCTTGGGCAACTTGGGTATGCTGCACAGGGTAACCCTTACAACGCACAGTCTCAGCAAGGTGTTAATTCTCTACAGAACATGAACACACAATTGGATGCTAGTGGTGGTCTAAGTCCTGCTCAACAGGCATCACTACAGCAGAGTGCAGGGTTAGCCGCTGGTAATGAGCTTTATGGTAGTAATCCTGGTTTCCAGAGGAACCTACGGGAAGCCCAGAACGACGCTATGAACTCTGTTAACGAGCAGGCTATGAAAGCTGGCAGGTATAGCTCAGGGGCGCATCAGGGTGTTATGGCAGACCGTATCGGTGACCTGACAGCTAATATGTACTCTAATGAGTATGGTCGTCAATTGGGTCGTCAGGATGCTGCAAGAGGAGAGCAGTTCCAGATGGGACAGCAGGGTCTTGGTAACAGGACATCCTCCGCTAAAGACCTCTTTGGTGCTGGTAATACAGGTTATGGAAACCAGTACGATGCTGTGATGAACCAATTCAACGCTGGTCAGCAGGGTACTCAAAATATGTTTGGTGCTGCTGCTGCAATGCCATCAGACTACAGCACAGCTTCATCAGGCTACAGAGATATGATGGGTATCGGTAGTATGTACGAAGACCTTGCCACAAGAGAGGCTAATGACCAGTTGCGTAGGTACAACGAGGCTGACATGGAGGAACTTAACAGACTTGCACAGTACAACTCTTTGATTGGTGGCGCTGGTAAGATGGGTTCCTCTACAACTAACCAGACTATTTCACCTACAGCTTCCCCGTTCCAAGCTGCTGCTGGCGGTGCTATGACAGGACTTGCTAGTGGTGGTACAACAGGTGCAATGATCGGTGGGGGTCTTGGTCTGTTAGGGAGCCTATTCTAGGAGGAGTGTAAGATATGGCTAATTCAATGCGTGGTCTGACCCCTGAAATGACTGCTGAGTGGGTAAAAAGGATGCAAGAGGCTTATGAAAAAAAGGGGGCTAAAAGTAAAGCTGTACGACCTGCTGGTATGAACCCAAGGTCAAGGGCGTTACCTAGTTATGTGCCGCTAAAACAAGAAACTCCATTACCTGCAAATGCAAATAATTCTCCAGACAGGTTCCCATTCAATCCTCCACCTATACCTGTACAAGACTTAGGCTACCCTCCACATGCTAGTGGAGCTTTGGGGAGTAACCAAGGTCAAGGCTTAGGCTACCCTCCACATGCTAGTGGAGCTTTGGGTCAAGCACCAAGTTACCAAGACCAGTTTCCTGTTGACGGTGCAGTGCAAGGGACTAATCCTAATGCTGCTATGATGGGTGGTGACGAGACTGCTGGACAACCTAGCATGATGGATAAGATCATGGGCTACAAACCTGACATGGGTATGCAGCAGTTGTTTGAGGCTACAGGAAAGGCGTTTGGTAATCCTCTTATAGGTGTTGCCCCTAGCGCAGGCGGTACTAGCATAGGTGGTGAGTACTCAAACCTCAATCCTGCATATGCTGAGAAGAAAAGGACAAAACTTGCTGCTGATAAACTTCGTGAACAAGAAGAGTCCCAAGAAAATGAGAAGCGCCAGTACATAAAAATGGGCTTGGAGTCAGGTGCAATCACTCCTAAACATGCACAAAGGCTCATGGCACTTAAAGGAGTTCCAAAAGGAATTAAAGATATTATCGAAGCTAAGACTTTTGGTAATGTTGATAATCTTGGTACGTACAAGGGCGGTCGTATCTTAAAAGCACCTACATCTAAAAATGTTGGACACTACCTAGATAAGGAAACTGGAAATACGCTACCATTTTCTCAAGAGGATTGGATAAATTCCTCCCGTAAAGGACAGTCTAAGTCAGCCTCAGAAGCTAATGAAGATGCTTTTTCTGAAATGGGTATTTCGTCTGCTGAGAACGCTCTTGCTGTTATAAGGAAAGAAAAAGAATCCCCAATTTGGGAAAAACTTATTGGCCCGGGTACGTTTAGTGGGAGGATTGCAGATTATTTGAGCGCAGATACTCCACTTGGTAGGATAAGACAAGCTATGGAGCCTATTTTAGCTACACAAAGTTTGGATGAGATGAGAAGACTTAGGGAAGCCTCACCTAATGGCAGCACAGGCCTTGGTCAGGTTACAGAGTTTGAACATAAAATAATGCAAAGCAAGATAGCTGCGCTAAACCCAGAGACTACAGACATCAAAGTCTTAGAGAAAAACGTAGAAGAGGTGTTGAACTATCGTAGGTGGTTGTTTAATAGGAAGTCTCGCCCAGATGAAGGTGGCCTTTCTTACAAAGAGTGGTTATCAAAAAATAAGACAGATACTAAGGTGAAAAACTTAGAGTCTGAATTAAAGAGACTTAAAATAACTCCAGTAGGAAGGGTTCCTCAAGGTGGCTAAGTTTAGGTTTGAACATGATGGGACTATGTATGATGTTGAAGCTGACTCTCAGGAAGAAGCAGGCAACAAAATGCTACAGGCCTTCGGTGGGCAAGAACAAGAAGTAAGCACTGCACGTCAACTTGAGGCTGGTGTACAAGGTGCAGCTAATTTGTTGACTGCTGACCATGCAGATAGAATTTTAGCTGGGATTGGTACTGGTGGTGGATACCTTGGAGACTACGACAAAACCCTAGAGTCTATCCGTGAAAGGATGGATGAGACCAGCCGACTTGCACCTGGTTCTGAACTACTCGGTGGTGTTGCCGCTGGATTTGTTCCTGTTGCTGGTCAAGTAGGTAGGGTTGCATCTGTAGTTAAGGGCGGGAGTAAACTCTTAGGCATAGGTAAACTTGCAGCTAAAGGCGCTGGTGCTGGTGCTGCTTATGAGGGTTTGTCTACACACGGTAGAGATAGGGGAGACACAACACCTGATGACTATGTAGACAATATGTTGAAAGGGGGCCTTGTAGGTGGTGTCGCTGGGCCTGTTGGTGCAGGTATTTTAGCTAGTGGTCGTTGGCTCGCTAAGGGGAAAAGTAAGGCCTCTAGTTATTCTGACAGACTAGATGAAGTACATAAGATGAAACCTGACTCCTATAAAAAAGTTGATAAAGACACTACAGCAGTCAGAGACAATCCTCTTAGAGATGCTATTGACGAAGGTAAGGCTAAGTTAAAAGGGTCTGGATATGCGAAAAACTCAGTCTCTAGTAAGTTGATCAGGCTTTTAGAAAGGGATTTGAAAGACAGTAACCCAACAAAAGTTCCTGGAAAAACTACAAAAAAGTACTCTGGTATGGATGACGATGGCTACCCTAGGTACGAAACAAAGACTACAAAAGCTATTAAAAAACCCGCTAAGAAAAATTTCACAGTAAAAGACAGCATGGATATGTTAGAGAAAATCAACATGGCTGTCAATAAAGCAAGGGGGAAAGGTGGGAAGGACTACACAACAGCCCTTGCTATAAAAAAGTCTTACATGGATTCTCTGCAAAAGGCAGTGACACCGAAAGCTTGGGATAATATAAAGACTAGAAACAGCTTGCATCAAAACACAAAAACCTATGAAAAACTAAAAAAAGAACTTAGTAAAGATGTCTTGGATGTTGATAAGGTAAAGGCATTAGCTAGAGATACTAGTTTGCCACCAGAGGTAAGAAAGTTATTGAGTGATGCTGCTAAAGACCCGTCTAAAGCAAAAAGTGCAATCAAAACACTAGCTAGACTTCCTTTTGGTATAAGTGGAGGTATTATTGATATTGCTAGTGGTAGGGGACTGCAAGGTGCAGCTCGTCTTACAGCAGCATTAGGGTCAAGGGCAATAAACAGTAAGCAAAGAGGTAAGTTAAACTATGATTTGCAAGACAAGTTGTTTGACCAGTTTGCCAAGAAAGAAGCCCTAGCACCTATGAACAAGGGGTTGTTAAGCACAGGACTTGGGGCTAGCGGTGCAGGATTATTTTCGGATGGGGAATACTAATGGCTACTAAGGCTGAAAAACGTGCAAAACTTGAAAAGGCTTTGAAAGACCCTAATGTAAAAGCTGCATTGGAGACTATTAAAAAGGCAGAGGGAACTTCAGAATTTTCAGACCCGTACCGAAAGGGATTCAACGGCAACTCTTATTCTAGTTTGTCAGATCACCCAAATAAAGTTTGGTCAGCTAAATCTGGCAAGAAAACAATGAAATCCTCTGCTTCTGGCCCTTACCAGATTATGAAAGACACTTGGTACGGAACAAAGAAAAATGGCTGGAATGGGATTAAGTCTCAACTTGGTCTTACAGACTTTTCCCAAGAGTCTCAAGACATAGCTGCTCTACACTTAATAAACCAAAAAAAGGCCCTTGACCCTTTGTTGAAAGGAGATTTCAAAACTTTTGCAAATAGGGTCGGCCCTGTGTGGGCATCTTTTCCTAACAACACTTATGGACAGCCTAAGAAATCAATCTCTAAATTAGAATCTTGGTTTAAGGAAGCAAAGGGTAAAACGCAAAGTACACCAGAAGCTCTAACATTCTCAGATGTAACGACTGACCCAATATACAACGGATTGCTTGGTGATCTCAATGCAACCCCTGAGAATACCGGCCTAACAGACTTAGAGAAACTTGGCTCGTTTCGTGAGGCACAAGACCTACAACATGATCCTGTGACTGCTCCTACACAAAGACCAAGTATCTCCCAAGGAACCAGCCCAAGAACTTCTGTTGACGCAGCTCCTAGTTATCAAGATACAGATATAGGCGCACTTGGTAGGGCTGCTAGTAACCCTATTGAGGCTGCTATAGCTAAAGCTGAGATTGACCAAGGCATAGACCCAAGAGGAGATCAGCTTGCCCCAACACCTGGTAGGGATAGTCACATACTAGCAAATATTGCTGCTAAGGATAATGCAGTAAACGCAGGTGATCCTAACAGGTACACTGACAGTTTCACAGAATACAACAAAATGGTAGGTAGGGTTGACCCTGTTGAAAAGGCCATCACCGAGGAAGAGGTTAAGCAAGGGGTCAAACCACCAGAAGCTATGTACAATTCATTGTTGAACGATGAGCTTAACAAAGGGTTGACCAACTTTGATGATTTACCTACTGTAGGGGACTATCCTGCTGATCCACCTGTAACTACCCCTACGTTCAGACCGTCTGTAACTACACCTACGTTCAGACCTGATAGTTTTGCTGGTGGTGATATACCTGTACCTAAGCCTAGACCTCATTATGTTGACCCTAGCCTTGGTGGGCCTATCTTAGATGAAGCAGACCCTATGGCTGGTAAAGGGCCGACAGGTTTTGAAGGGCCACAGACACCATCTGGAGTAGCGTTTCCTGAACCTACATTTGAAGGGTTACAAGAACCTAGTGTAGATTCTAACATTCCTCCAACAGGCGGCACTCCTTTCGTACCTGGAACTGGTCATAATGCACCTGTCCAACAGCAGAATGTTGTACCTACCGACACCTTAAATGGTAGCTACAATACTGAGAGAGAATTAGAAGGCCGGGTAGACAGGGAAGATGCTGTCACACGCTTAATGGCAAGTGAAAGTATACCTAATGGTCTTGCCCCGTTTAATCCGCCTGAGTTTGCACTTAAGCCAAACCCTGTACAATCAGTGTCAACCGACTCCAACGGTATGCTCCCTAATGCCCCGACACCTGTTAAAACAACCCCTGTAAGTTTTCAAGAGCCTTACCAAAGGGCGTCAACCCCACACGACAGGAACTATGAAGAAACCCTTATGCAGGGCTATATGCCTAAGAGTACCTTACCTAATGTAGCCCGTGGGCCTGATGTACCGTCTGCTGGCTTAGATACCTCATATCTCACAGGGGACAGGTCAAGTCAGTTTGACAGGGCTTTTGACCCATTTAACACAACAAACATTCATAAGTCTGAAGGTAGGTTGTACCAAGACGGTTCTTCAAGCAGCAATATTCTAGGCCCATCTTCAGTAAACACTACGCAAGATAACACAGGTGTGGTGCAAGATAACTATGAAAGAGAGAGCGCGGCTTCTGGTGCTTCTTGGGGACCAATAGCAAGTTCTGTTGCAGCTAAAGTTAGGTCGGTAGCACCTAGCAATGATAGCCCTCAAGAAAACTTTTTCAGGGATATACCATCAACGCCTATAGCCAGCCAAGCAGGAAGCTACGAATCTAACTTAGGTAATGTTAACTTAGCTGCTGATAGTGGAGGAAGTTATTACACAAGCCCTCAACAACAACAGACACAACCTATAAGTTATGAGCCAATGGCACTTAGTGCAGACACTAGCTCGTTAACAAACGATGGGTTTTATAATGGGCTGACAGAACTGGATTGGACTGACCCTGCTGCAAATGGTATGCAGTACACTGATGCTAAAGACGCTATAGAAAAAACCCAAGTTGGGATAAGTACCCTAACAGACCCAAGTCTTTTGCCAGCAAAACCAACCGTTGTACAACAACTGCTTGGCGTCAACCCAAATAGGTATGGAACAAAAGGGTTACTCACTAACATTGCAAAAGCTGCTGGTAAAGGTGGGTCTGCTGCTGGTCCTTTAGGTGCTGTCGCTGGTGCGTTATTTGGAGCAGTCAATTCAGCGCCAAAACGGACGTTTGACCAGGCTATGTCTATGTATCAGAACAACCCTAACATGACACAAGTGAAAAATGCTCACAACGCCCCTTCAAGGTCAGGTTCATTTTCTGTCCACACAAGTCCAGGGGGCAGAACTAGCGTAGTATCCGGTAAGGGTGAGTATGGTGATGGGTCATACACAGTTACTTCTAAGACAAGTGATGGGGGGTCCGTAAAAACTGTACGTCTTGGAGAAGGTAGTGCAAACCCTGGTGGGCAGGCAGCTACAAAAATTGTCTGTACAGCAATGCTGAATGAGTACGGATTTGGGTCTTACAGGCAGAAAATCTGGTTGTTGTATTCCAAGAGATACACAGGCCCAGCACATGAGGTTGGCTACCATGCAATGTTCCTGCCACTAATCAAGTGGGCATACAAGGACAAGAAAGAGTGGGTACGTAAGCCTCTTGAGCATGTAGTAAGACTGAGAACTGTAGCTTGTGAAGACATTATGAAGAAACGTAAGAGGTGGCATGTCGGACACTTGTACAACACTGTGTTCTGTGCAGCTTGCTATACATTAGGTAAGGTAATCACTATGGTTAAAAAGGATAAGCAACCATGTCAGGCGTAGACGAATACAGCACTACCCCAGGTAGCAACACAACTATCAACTCTATCGATATAGCTGAAGGTTGTGCGCCTAGTGGGATTAACAATGCTATCAGGCAGGCTATGGCAGACACTGCTTCAAATCTTGCATGGCTTGAGAAAACCACAGCCTACACCGCTGTAAGATACAATAGTGTGTTGTGCGACACAGTTACAACAGGTGCTTTCACCCTTACACTTCCCGCTACACCAGCTAACGGTGATTGGGTGCGTGTGGGGTCAAGTTCAAGCTGGGCATCAAACAACCTGACAATAGGAAGGAACTCCCAGAGTATCAGGGGTGCAGGCTCTGACTTGACTCTCAGTGATGCTGGTAACGTGTCTTATCTGTTTGTCTTTGATGGGACTACATGGCAGTATTATGTGACTGCTGATGATACCACAGGTGTTATCACTTCAGGCACTCCTGTGGCTAACGACTTTGCTAGGTTCACAGATGCCAGTACTATTGAGGGCAGGTCGTATGCTGAAGTTAAGGCTGATCTTAGCCTAGAACCGGGTACTGACATTCAGGCTGCACTAGCTGAAGGTGTTTTTGCTGATGGTGATAAAACAAAACTTGATGGTATTGAAGCAAGTGCAGACGTAACTGATGTTACAAACGTGACCGCAGCAGGAGCCCTTATGGATAGTGAGTGCACAAGCCTTGCTGACGTGAAAGCACTTGACCAATCTGTGGTTACGACTGCAAGTCCTACCTTCGTACAACCTACTGTCAAGGCCGTCATTGAAACACGTTACGCAGTCACAGGAACCACACCAGCAATCGACCCTGCTAACGGTGGTATCCAGACGTGGACACTGAGCGGCAACAGCACACCCACGGATAGCTTGGGGGATGGAGAATCTGTCACACTACACATCGATGACGGCACTGCATACACGATCACATGGACTTCCCTTGTGGGCGAATGGATTGGTGGGACAGCACCAACACTAGCGACTACAGGCTATTCTGTAGTTGAACTTTGGAAAGTGAACACCACCGTTTATGGTGCAGGTCTAGGAGATTTAAGCTGATGGTATATGCACTCATAAAAAATGGTCAAGTAGACACGTATCCGTACAGCTTCGCACAATTGCGTAAGGACAACCCAAACGTCAGTTACCCGCGAGACCCTGATGACACGAAGCTGAGAGAGTTTGACGTTTATCTTGTCAACGAGACTGCCAAACCAGCTTACGACATGACCAAGAATATCACAGAAGGTACGCCGCAAACCATCAACGATGTGTGGTTGCAGATGTGGGAAGAAACGCCAGCCAGCGCGGAAGAAATTGCGGTGCGACAAGCCCGTGAGAAAACCAAGGCTGAACGGATTGAGGTAAAACAGGACACCTTCGTCGGCAACTTTATCAGCATGTCTCCTGCGGAGGTGAACACCTACATTGACAGCAACGTCACTGACCTCTCCTCTGCCAAAAACGTAATCAACAAACTGGCACTTATGGTGCTGTTGCTGGCAAGGGCGGAGTTCGGGGAATGAGCGGGCATCATCAAAGACGCGCTGCCGCTGCTGCTGGTGGCCTTACAACTTTAACCACTCAATACGAAGTGTCTGCACAAAGTGGTGCACAGCTTTCTGTAAGTGGTCAGGTAGCGGCTGGGGATTTAATCCTATGTTTTCGGAGTGATGCTGATGAGCCTTCCTCCGCCCCATCAACACCCACAGGATTCACATCAGTATCGTCGGGTCTTGTTACAGACACGTGGGGGTTTAGAACATCATTCAAGGTCTCAGATGGTACTGAGGGAAATATTCAATACTGTTCTACTGCCAACCAAGGTTCCGCAGTGGTTCTTCGCCCAGATGCCCCACTGACCGGGGCTAGTGTGTATGCAGAAACTAGTGATACTAGCTCCACCCAACAGGACGCCACAATCACCGGAGCGACCCTACCCACGGTCATCACAGGGTGGACTGCTAACTCTGGGGGTAACGCTAGCAGCGAAAGCTTCAGCCCAACGGAAGATGACGTTTATGACACTGGTGCATCTCTCCACGTTCACCATGTCTTCTATAAATTTTACAACGAAGATGATACCTTAGGGACGACTGTGTCAACAAACCGGGGTAATTCCTCTGGAAGTGAAGCAATAGCCTCTGCCGTCCTAAACTTAACATACTGAGAATGAGCCACAGCATGTATAAACTCAATAAAGCATCAATGAACCTCATCAAGTCCTTCGAGGGCTGGCGCTCCAAAGCATACAAAGACTCTGTAGGCGTGTGGACAATCGGCTATGGGCACACCTCAATGGCAGGGCCACCCAAGGTAAGGGCAGGCATGAAAATTACCAAAGCCTTTGGTGAAGACCTGCTACAAAAAGACCTACAGAAATATGCCAAGGCTGTAGATGATGCTGTAAAGGTAGAATTGAACTCTAACCAGTTTGGCGCTCTAGTCAGCTTCTGCTACAATGTAGGCCCTGGAAACTTCAGAAAGTCCTCTGTCCTACGTTACACAAACAAGTCAAGATTCAGTGACGTACCTGCTAGACTTATGTTGTGGAATAAGGCTGGTGGTCTTGTCCTCAGAGGCTTAACACGTAGGCGTAAGGCAGAGGGCAAGCTGTTTATGTCAACAAGTGAGAAATTTAACAAAGTAACCGTTCCAACTGTAACCACAGTAACAACCACAGCCGTTGTTGTAGTTGCCTTCTGGGATAAAATCAAAGCGTTTTTTGAGGGGCTAATCTAATGTTTGAGAAAATCTGGTACAAGTCTAAAACCTACTGGTTCAACATCCTGAGTTTTGTTGTCCTTGTGTTGTCAATGCCTGAACTTATTGGTGTGTTGCCATCTGGCATAGTTCCTTGGGTTGCTCTGTTTGCAGCACTTGGCAATATGTACCTCCGGTCAATTACACACAGCCCTGTCTATTTCAAATGATAAGGTGGCTGGTGGGGGCTATCTTGTCACCCTTCTTGAGGATAGGTGAAAAATATCTGGACAACGAAAAAGACAAGGTGAAACTAAGAGAGGGTACAAAGCGTGTATCCATAGAGGCTGACACAAGTGTAAGAAAGATCAAGTTCAGCTCATGGATGGGACGACTGCCTCTCTTTGTTGCTGAACTGACTTGTAGCATGTACATAGCTGCTATCTTCATTGACAGCACTTTCGCCAGTGACTACATAAACCCCCTTGAACTCCCAGAATGGTTTAAAGAACACTTTTATATCATAGTAACCTCTGTTTTTGGAATAGCGGTAACACAGAGGTTCTTGAACAGAAAGTGATAAGGCTATGGAACCTTATCTTACAGACTAAAAGAAATGATTGAGAAAGACAAAGGAGCATTTCCATGCGTATAATTATAACCATTCTGTTTGCCGTTATAGTAAGCACGGCAGCACACGCTCAATCAGGTGGCGGTAACTGCGGAATAGGAGTTGGAAACGGAGGTGGCAACGGAACAGGAAACGAGTCCGGTGGTGGCGGGTGTGGAAACAACAACGGTGGAGGAAATAGCGGCGGCTCTGGCGGAGACACGGGTAGCTCTGGCGGAGACACGGGTAACTCTGGTGGAAGCGCGGGCGGAAGTTCGAACGGCTCTGGAAGCGCGGGTGCAGACTCTGGAACAGAAAGTTACGACGACCGTGAGCGCATGTCTCGCAGACCGCTACTGAAGTGTTGTAACAAAAACGGCAACGTGAAATACGATCAGACGTTCTGCCCTAGGTCTTACAGAGCGGATAGATGCAAATGACCAATCAACGAGGGAGGGCCATTACCTATGGAACCTGATCTTACAGACGAAGAGAAGATTGAACTAAGAGAAATAATTGAGAAAGACAAAAGGTGGAAGTGGTTGGCAACTACAATAAGGAACACCGCTGGTTGGATAGCAGCAGTGGCACTAGGAATCACAGTAGGGTGGGACTGGCTGCTAAAGATTATAAAACAAGGGGCATCGTAATGAAAGCCACAGAGTTCTTAGCTGGTTTGATCATAGCTGTTGCCTTCCTTGTGTTGTCAGCATCTTCTATCCCTACAACTTACTGGTACAAATACCTTAGCATCAAACCTACAAAAGAGGTTTACACTGTTGGGGAGCCTCTCAAATTTATCTCTACAGTAGAGAACTACACCTCTGGAGACTACTCTATTGAATGGCACGACGAGCTAAGGTGTGTAGTGAAAAACGAAGATACCTTGGTAGGAAAAGTTACCTCAACAGGGAGCCTATTTTATAACAACAGACTTCCTAACAAAACTGTGTGGTCGTGGGGTTCAGTACCTAAAAACACACCTCTTGATGTACCCTGTTACATTAGGAGTATTCAGACAATTGAGGTGTTGTTTGGGATAGATAGGAAGACTACCTACGAAAGTTCTTTTTTCAAAATATCAGAGTTTGATTACACAAGACAGCAACAACAGAAAGGCTGACATATCATGGTATGGGATAGAAACTACGGCACAAGGGAAGACGACTTCTGGATTCGCCATGCTATTGAAGAGATAGACAACACCTATGGTGACAGGGTACGACCTAAAGCCAAGTCACTGTTGAAATTTGGTAAGAACGAGTCTCTGGGCACTTCTATCGAAACCATCTGGGAACAGGGAGGTAACGAGACTTATGCAACCACAAACGCAATCGATTCAATATCAAGCTCTAGTGGTAGTGACACAGAGGTCATGACTATAGAAGGGCACACTGTTAGCGGTACAGGGACAGATGCACAGTTTACCTTTGTCATTCAAACAGTCACCCTGGCCGGTCAAACAGAGACACCTTTGGTTACACCTCTAGCTAGAGTCAGCCGTGCTTTCAACGCAGGTGCAACGACACTTGTTGGTGATGTTTATATCTATGAGGATGATACTGTAACTAGCGGTGTGCCTCAGACAGCTTCCAAGATACACATGAAAATTCCTGCTGGGCAGAACACAAGTTTCAAAGGCTCAACAACATTTAGTAACACTGACTATTTCATAATGACAGAAATGCACTTTGCAGTCGGTAAGAAGGCAAGTGCTACTGTCGATTTTGATATGGAAATCCGTAAGGTTGGTGGCCTGTTCCTGCCTAAATTCCAAACCACGTTAGCTACCACAGGATCTAACTCAGAGAACATAGAGTTCAGGCCTTACTTTATCGTGCCTAAAAATGCAGACATAAGAATTAGAGCAATCGGCTCAACTACTGCAATTGAAGCCGACTGCAATTTTGAGGGTGTGATCTGTGAGATTGCAGATTAGTGTAGGGTTGTAGCTTCAAACTGGTCTGGGGCCACAAAGTTTTCAAGTAGCTCCAGCCTAAGTTCTAGCATTACAATCCTCTCTGTCATCTCCTGTAGAAGCTCTTGGAGGCTCCTCTCCTTACTACTCTCCATCCAGTTTCTCCCCAAAGCTGTACTGGTCATCCATGTATGGTTCGTTATCCTCTAGGAATTGCTTCAAGTCCTCATAACCTCCTATGTACTGCCTATCTACAAATACAGCAGGTGCAGTGCGTATCCCTTGGCTATCGAACAACCTCCGTAACTCCGTACTACCTTGATGGTCAAGAGAACATATTGAGAAATTGACGTTGTGGGAGTCTAAGAGTCCCTTTGCCTTTGTACAACTCTCACAGTAAGCCTGTGTCACAAGTGTCACTTTCATTTCTAAAACTCCCCACCTGACTTAATTCTAGCGTTCATCCACTGTGCTGTTACACCTGTAGGCTCCAAGAACTTTGACACAGGTGTGTTGTCATCACTGGATACAAACATCATGTCCAAGAGTGCCTTGTCTGTGAAAACAAAAAAGGTGTTTACAGAGGTCTTTGCTTGGATGAAGTATGCCAACTGGCTGTTGTACCCCATTTTGATAAGATACCACACTGTGAAGCCACCGACCTGCTGACCATCACCAAACAACTCGTTCATACCAAGTGACTTGTCTTCTGTGTATGCTCTGTGGAAAGCAAGTGTGCCATTAAGAGCCTGTTTCTTCCCACCTAGAAATGCAAACGCACAAGAGCTGATACAATACTGGTTCTTCAACACCACTGTTGTCAATCCTTTTTCATCAAACAACAACCCAAGCATAATCCCCTCTGCAAACAGGCCACCCCTGCTGCTGAGAATGATGGTGTCTGTCTTTTTGTTATTTTCCAGGTAAGCCTTAAGCTCTTTTGTAGCCCCTGCATCTATATCCCCGCTCATAAAAACAGTTGTCTCATTTGATTTGGTGAACTCATGTGCCCCTACAAGAAGTGTGGACATGAAGATAGCAACAAGTGCGATGAGTACCACAAGGGCTGTAATCTTCCAAGGTGTCTTAACATCGTTATTCATTTTTCAATTCTCCTATATTAAATCCACAATTTCACAAGAGTCACCAGAGCAAGCTAGGGTCTGACTACCAAGGGTATTGTCTTCAGTCTCATAAGTTTTCAACAACTCCCAATCAAGTTCTTTAGGCATTTCCTTTCTAAGGTCAACAATATCTTTCCAACTGACTTCTTGGTAGGGAGCCTGCTGATAAGTGTGACTGTCGTATGGCAGGAAACTAACACCTGACATTTCATCGAAGTGCTTGTACACAAACGCACCAACTTCAACCCACTCATCATCCCTTACGCTGATGGTTACACTAGGCTTGTGTTCACACCAATGCCTCTGGTACATGAGCCAAGTCTCTAGCTGGTCAATGGCACTAACATCAGATGTGACAATAGCCCCTTTTGGTGACGACATTGGGAAACTGAACACAGTGGTCGTGTCAGGACTAAATGCCGCAGGCTCATTAGGAACACCGCTGTCCTTCAGGAACTGAGTTAGAGGATCACCATTATCCCCACGAACAGTCCGTATGTAATGCCTGCTATAACGAGTGTGAATACCGGATGAAGAGTCAACCAACTGCGAAACCGTCCCACTAGGCTTGTTACAAGTGATAGCAGCGGCCACAGGAATCCCAAGACGATCAGCCCAAACTTTGTTAGTATCAACAGCGACATTACGAAGATGTTCAAGAGTTTTCTCCAAACCTTTGTTTTTTGTTGTCATCAAGGTGTTGTCCATCACACCTGTTAACGACACACCTAGAAGACGCTCTTCCTCAGTGTTCTTCTGCCACACCTTGCGTAGGTATGGGAAGTGTGTATAGGTTGATTGGATAGTACCTAGGATGGTTGCCAGTTTTACCTTACGCTCAAGGTCATCGATTGTGTCTGTGGCTCTTACAACAACCTCTGTAAGGTTACAAAACTGGTAGGGTCGAAGGATGATCTCTGAGCAAGGATTCGTGCCAAACATATGTGCAGGATCACGCCTACCGTTCTTCCCAGCCTGTTTCTGACTTGACTCACGGTTGAAGATGCCTCTCTCACCTGAACCGCTCTCCATAAGACTAAGCCACTCACGCATGAACGCATTTACGTCAGGCTTGCTTGTGTAGGCCACAGAGTTATTAGCATATTGGCGTTGAGGGTTGTTCTCCCACCAGGATCCTGACTTAGCTGTTGCCATTCTGTTGCTGCTAAGGTTGCTCAAGCTAATCATTGCAGACCGCCTCACACCACCAACAACAACTACCTTCCCTATCTTACACATGATGTCGTGGCACTCAAGGTCAGTCAGTTTACGACCAGCAGCACCCTTAAAGACATCAATGGTGAAATTGAACAGGTCAACAAGAGGAGCGGGGCCACTGGCACGACCACCAAAGGTCTTTAGTTTAGAACCAGCAGGTCTTATCTTTGACACGTCCCAAGTAGGTATGTAACCGTCCCACAGGTCAGCCAAGAGTTCCTTGTAAGCCCTAGCCCACCCTTCCTTACTGTCAGCAACAACGATTTCACCTGTGCTGCGAAAGGTCTCACAGATTGGTGGTAGCTTCTCAATGTTCTCACGTTCCACACTGAACCCCACACCAGTGCCACACAACAGGATGAACATAGCCTCATCAAATGACCTTGGGTGATCAACAGGAAGATATGAGCAGTTGTAGGCACAGGTGTTATCCCTATCCATTGCCTTACCTGCTGTCATCAAGGCTCTCATACTAGGCATGATATCAAGGTTGACAATCGCCTCCTCAATCTCAAAGTAGCAATCAACATCACCCACTACGTTTTTCATGTAACGCTCAACAGTCTCAGGCCATTCTTCTCGTCGTCCCTCATCCTCTAGCCACTTGGCGTATCGTGACTTGTGGATAAACGATTGGTAGTCAGTCGGTAGGTAATTACTCATTTGTTCAACCCTTCGATAATCTCATTGAACTCATCTTCTGTTGTGTAGTAACGTAGTGTAGTACAAAATGCACTGATGTCTGATGCCTTCTTATCAAAGGTCACATCCACGTCAGTATTTGGGTTCAACAAAACCTTTAAGCGTGAGGTCAGCGACTCTACAACAACCTTATCCATTTGGTAGTAATTCAACTTAATTTTCATCTGTAGTCTCCACTTCCACCAATAACACCACGCTCCATACGTGACTTGAGTTTTTCCAGGTTTGCTATAGGTATCTCCTCAAAGTCAATGTCTAGGTCTGTAGCTAGTGCTGCCATGTACCACAACACATCACCCAGTTCAGCAACCATATCCTCCCTGTCTAGGGGTGTACCGTCCCTGAAGTGCTTCTTGATCTTGTTCAAGAGTTCTCCCACCTCGCCAGCAAGACCCATAGCAGGATACATAATGTCCAAACTACCAGAGTAAACTGCTGTCTTGTTAGCCTCTAGCTGGTAATCAGCAAAGGTCAATTCATCTAAATTATAGTCCATACTCTTTCTCCTCCTTTGTAAATACTTCAACAGCAGTGTATTCTCCTACAGACTGACCACCCCACCTTTGCACCTCGCTATGTACCATTTCCTTTGTGGAATATATACGTGGCTCGTAGTCATAGTGCTTCTTCCACTTCCACCTGATTACGTATCCTAAGCTAACTTCACGCATACTCTTTCTCCAGTCTGCTCATTGATATAAACTCAGGGTCGTACATACCGTTCTCGATATTACGTTTCACCAGGATACCTGTCCACCATTCTCCGTTTGATTGTCCTGCCCATCCTTCATCACCACCTTTGTAACACCCAACAACAGCACCAATGGCGTTGGCTTCATCCTTAAAATACATTCCTCGTTTGTGAGAATGACCTACAGTCGCTGAATTATACCGTTTCTGTACAATGCCATAAGAATGATGTATGCCGCTGATAGCCCTGCCATAGTTCCCAGCACCAATGAAATGAGCATAATCCACCCCATCGATATTTGCAATTGCAGGTGCTCCATTAGAATACTCATGGTAAGCATCAAACCACCTGTTACAATTGAGGTGATCAAAAGACACACCATACCTAAGGCCGTGTATTCTAGGATCGTGTGAAATAGCAGTTTTAATCCTGTTCTCATGGTTTCCCTCGAACCCAATGAACTTTGGCTTTTTCTTTTTTGCCTTGTTGAACTCATGTCTGATGCGCTCCTGACTGTCGTTGTATGAATTGATGTCATCCTCGTAGTTTTGTGAGACAATTGCTTCTGGTTTCCTTGTGTCGTAGCTGTTGAGGGATGCCATGTCAGCACCGTCCCCCAGATCAACAACATAATCAGGCTTCAAGTCGTATAGGAACTTTCCTAGCCATGAGAACCTTTCGTTGCTGAAGTCTGGCTTTGCGTGTCCACATGAGAACACCACTGCTGTTTTACTTAGGGTCATCTAAACGATCCAATTCAGTGAGGAGGACAAGAACTGCATCAGCAGTATCTCCAGGCATTGGTTTTTCAATGTGAATACTCTTAACTTGCCCTACGCCCTCAGAAACGACAATGAATTTTCCTTTGTTACCAACTTCTTTAATACTAAACTTCATAACGACTGACCCCACTGCTCTACAAGAACCCTTTTTTTAATCTTCATCACCTACCTCCTTAAAACCCTCTGTGTAGACCTCATCGACATCTTCCATACACTCATCCATATCTTCGTAGTATATCTCCTCAGTCCAGTAGTTATCTCCATCTGTGACGCTGTACAAGCACCACACCTGACCGTCAACAGTCTCATATGGACCTGACTTCACACCTGTTAGTTTCATTTTGAAGGCTCCTTTGTCCATTTGACAGGTATCTTTTTGTCTGCATATTGGAAACCGTGCTTATCGCACCATACAGCATATGTTGTCTTTGACTTCTTACTCAGTTTCTGCCCTGAATTACTAAACACAAACCTAATGTCCAACTCAGGTCGCTGCTCTTTTATCAACAGGTGTTTTACCCTGTCGCTGCTTACAAACCTTCCTTTCGTTTCAATGTAGATGCCATTGCTAAGTCTGAAATCAGGTGTGTACGTTTTAGGCTTTGGGATGTAGGGTATCCTTTCTTTCTCATACGTGTATTCAACACCTAAATCATCCATGAACTTTGCGTTGTCCTGCTCCAAGCCTGACCGGAATCCAGCTTTAATTGCTCTCTTCCTTATCCTTCGTTTGAACATCATCAGGCTCCTTTTTGTGGTCGCGCTTATTCCATCGATCAAAGTCTTCTGGATCAAGCCAGATGCCAGATTCATAGCATCCGTTTTGCGGGTGAGAAAAACAATCTGTGTGTGGCTCATAGTCAACGGCTGGAAGTGATACACCGCAAAATGGGCATGGTTTAAGTTTCATCGTCACCCTCCTTTTTAACTGGCGGTGTCCAAGCCTCATCAGCTTCACGCCTTAACCACAACAATGTAGCGTTCTCAGTCAAAGCCTCAAGATCACCCTCATAAGCCCTCAAAGTAGCCTCGTATAAATCGTATTCATCCATAAGACCACCCAAGTATTTCTCTACTGCCTTCTCACCCTTGCCCTTTGCCCCTTTTATGTTGTCAGCACTATCACCAATGATAACCTGACTCCAGAAGAACCTTACAGCATCAATAGGTGATACCTCAGTCAAAGTGTCTCTTCCCCAATTGAAAATCTTGCAAGGCACTTGTAGAAAATCCTTGTCTGTTGATGCAATGATGCACTCATAATCAAGGTTGTGTGCCTCTGTTACAATGTCATCATCAGCCTCTTGGTTGTCCGACACTGTAGCACCATATTCCTCTATAAGATACTCCCTAGCGTCCTCCAGGTAAAACGGCTTTTCCTTTCCTTTCCTATTAGCCTTGTAAGGTGCAATTGTAGCAACATCGTTCCTGAAGTTTGTTTTGCCAGTCAAGAAAACCTTGTGTTCTAAGTCCTCACACCTGTAAAAGATATAGTCAAACATTTCGTCAATGGTGTCATACAGGTCTTCTATCTCAAGCCCCTCACATTTGAAACTACACCTGTATGATATTATGTCTCCATCAATGAGGATCATTTTACCTTTTCCCCTTTCATAGCCTTGATCATCCACCCAAGATACACCTGAGCCTTTTCCAAGTCTTCAATAGGCTTACCTTTATAACCGTGCCTGTGGAGATACTTGGTGACATTACCTTGGCAATATCCAATGAATTTCTCAGGGCCTAGCACCTGTTCGATGTAGGCAATACATTCTATCTTACCAGGTTCAGGGGTGTAGTGGTCAGGCTTGTTTACAACATCTTCCTCCATCTCAGTATCATCAATAAACTTGCCAGAGACCCTAGCATCCCCAGAGACCTCACCAGAGACCAAAGCAGTACCATAGACCTCACTATCACCAAAGACCTCAGCATCCCCAGAGACCTCACTATCACCAAAGACCTCAGCATAACCAAAGACCTCAGCATCACCAAAGACCCAAGCATTGCCATAGACCTTAGCATCCCCAAAGACCTCAGCATCATCAAAGACCTCAGCATTCCAAAAGACCCTAGCATCACCAAAGACCCTAGCGTTGCCAGAGACCCTAGCGTTGCCATAGACCCTAGCGTTGCCATAGACCCTAGTATCACCAGACACCTCAGCATTACCATAGACCTTGGCATTACCAGAGACCCAAGCATTACCACAATGACTTAAATTCTTCTCACTCTCAATCCATCCACCAAGTGCACCGTTACTTACCTTGCGAATACGTTTAAGGCCCTCATCGTTTGTCTCACCAGTGAACTCATATTTTTTCATGTTGCTATCTCCTTAAAAATTGAGCAGTTTAAAAAACGACATGCTCAGGTCGTAAGACAGGTCAGGTGTCAGACCAAGTGAGTGACCCGTCTTTCTTCTCAGCAGCAAGAGAATTTACATAGGAAAACCCTGTGGCTTTCAAAGTATCCTCAAACACTGTCAACACATCAGCAAGATAACCATTCCTGATATTGCGGCTCACAGTTGTCTCAGCTTCACCATCATCAATTATAATAGTGACTTTCATAGGATAATTATCCGGCAAGGGAAAGTACCTCCACATCTTCAGGGTTGAACGACACTTGATCGATGACAGCAACTTCCAATAGCCGTACACCCTTGCCACGTTTTGTTGACCACAACTCCAGGATAACCTTCACCTCAGTACCGTTGCCAAGTGGTCCTTGAGCCTCAAAAGACCACTCTGTAGAACTAGGGCCATCAGTGTGATCGTACACAACAGGTGGGCCACCATAGATGTCAACACCTTCATCAGTGAGGAAAGGTCCTTTGTGGTAGCGTTTGAGTTTCATGTACTTATTGGAGTCATCATCCATAAACTCCTCCGGTTCACGAAAGGTGTCATATCCAAGCTGTGACTCTGGCATACCAGCATCAATCAACTTCTGAATGTCCTCCTCATTTTTAAAGTAAAAGTTACAGGTGTAAGCCCCGTCGCCTTTCTCCATGTGAAAATCTGCCTTGTCCATGTTCTCAGGAAACAGTTTTGCCCAAGTCACGTATCCGTCGAAAATAAATTTCTTACTCATTTTTGTAGTTCTCCAGGTTAATGAATGTTAGCGTAGTTATCACCGAATTGAACATCAATCGCCAATTCGACATTTAGTTTGAGTTCAGCATTGGTGTCTACCATTGCCTGTTCCAAGTCGTATTCCAACTCCTCTGCTTGGTGTTTATCGAAAGGTGATACAACAACCACCTCATCGTGAAATTGTGCAATAGGCCATACCTCTCTTCGTGTCAGGTGGTACACCCATCTGTCAAAACAGTAGACCCCTGAGCTTTGGTTGATCGTACTCCAAATGTCTTTCTCAGTTCTAAGGTGATGCCAGAATCCTGAGATTGGATTTCGTACCCATTGCAATTCTGATTTGCTGCCTGTCAAAGTCTTCTTTGTTTCAATGTTGTTAACTACCTCCTTTACTGCCCAATTACGCTCCCAATATGCCTCTATGAGTTGAGCAGCAGCACGTTCTGACAACCCTGTCGCTCTGCTCAATGTTCTAGCACCAACTCCGTACACACTGGCATAATTTGCTGCCTTGTAAGACTTCCTGATAGCCTGCACCTCTTGACCACCAGCAGCTATCATCCCATCTGTAATAGCCCCTGCAAACTTGGCAAGATCTAAGTGTGGGTCCCAATCCTTACAGTCCATCAGTTTACAATATTCAGGGTCGTGCGGTGTCATGTAATGGCGTTTGGTTGTGTCTTCAAGGGATACCATATCAGCACCACAAAGCAGTTCACCATCAGGCGATTTCAACAACCCTCTGATCTCTTTACCCCAAGGCTTGTCAACACCAGGTAAATTCACAAGAGGCGCGACATGCTTGAACCTGAATGTGTTGGTCAAACCATGCACTCTAGCCTGTAGCTTGCCGTCCTTAGCATACTTCAAAAACGACTTTACAATGTTCAGCCTGTGAACAAGAACGCTATAACCATCCAACAACTCAATAGCAGGGTCATTACTAGCCAGTTCAAGAACAGAGGGGCAAAGTTCTTTATCTTCTGTACGTACCTGTGGAACTTTTTTCTCAACACCTTTAACATTTCTTGTGAATTTCCAGGTTTGAGGTCTCCAACCCAAGCTAAACAGCCAGTCCTTGATCTGAGGTGTAGAATTAGGGTTGCCTCTCTCTGTGCTATCAACATATTCAACAGGCTCTGTCCTAGTACGTGCAAGACCCTGCCCATCCAAGAAATCATACCACTCTTGACCTTTTGCACTGACAGAACCGCAAGCAAGTTCAAAAACCTTTGGCTTTGCCTTGGTCTTGTAGTTGATCTTTTCAGGCATAGCATCTGAAAGTGTCTCAAATTTCTCAGCTATTAAGCCCTCCAGTTTAGTGTAGAGAGACTCTGCCCCTGCAACATCAATGTCAAAACACTGCTGCTCCTGTTTTTGTGCCAGTTGCATCTTGAATGTAAGATACCACATGACCCTATCTCTCGCCTCTTGGTCGTCCATGTAGAGCCTGTCCAGCTTTGCACTCAGGTCTTTCCAGAGCTTGAGGTTGATCTTAACATCTTCCTCACACCTGTGGACATATTCCTCTTGTGTCAGACCTTCCCAGTCGTCTATCTCAGGCTTCTTAATGCCGTAGTCAGTGCCAAAGTCTGCCAGACCGTAAGATTTACGTCGAGTCGGCAACAGATACCAAGCAAGCGGGAGTGTGTCAATTATATCACACTTGATCTCAACACCTAAAACTTTTGATAGAGCAGGGATGTCATAACCAACAACATGATGCCCCACCACACAACTAACGGAAGCGAATAGAGAACGTATGTCATCCATATCCACCAAGGTAGTGATATTTCCATCGTCTTTCTCCAGGTTTGTGTAGCTTAAACAGTGAATTTTTGTAATGGTGTCTAAGAAACCATCAGCTTCAAGGTCAAATAATATTTTCATTATCTTCCAATTTCTCTCATGGTGAATGTCTCTCGATCAAAAAACATTTCACCTGCATTGCCTAGTATCGTATTAGGCCTGTTTTTAGTAACTGTTAGCCTAGTAATGTTTGACTCTGTTTCACTTTCGTGCATCATGTCTCTGTCAACATTAATGACAACAGCAGCCCTCTGCCCCAACATTCTTGCATATTTAATCTCACCGTCATCATTTGTGTGGGCAATGGATACAATACCTATATCAAGTTCACTCGACAACTGAGACAACCTAACAGCAAGTTCAGCTAGTGATGCCTCTCTGTGATCAACATTGTTTATGCTGATGCACTCCTGTACTGGCTCTATAAAGATGTAATCCACACCGTATCCTACAGCAAGCATCCTAAACAGAGTCAACAGGTCATCCATAGAGCCGCTGGGGGGCAACGTGAACTGATAGTACCGTCCAGTGCTGGCAATCTTTGCAATGGCCCCACGGACCTGTGTGTCCAAATTAGCAGCCTCAATCAAATCCTTTCGTGTGACGTTCTTGTGTAACTCATAGCTACACA
>Ga0209929_1000074_pt1 | contig 35594 bp, 49 predicted proteins | sample SalPon2_C_H2O_MG_2_FD_185731 | JGI IMG/M metagenome (GOLD analysis project Ga0209929, IMG submission 185731) | Salt pond water microbial communities from South San Francisco under conditions of wetland restoration - Salt Pond MetaG SF2_C_H2O_MG... ... | reverse complement strand
ACCTATCTGGCGACATTGACATTGTAACCATCTACGTAGACAAGGCCAAGGGCCACCCGCGAACGGTCTATGTGGTACAGGAGTATGAATCTTGGCTCAACCTAAAGAGAATGGCAACGCTATATGGCAAGCCTGACGATAGAGATGATAGACGGTCCCCGAAAGGGTGACTCTATCACGATTAGGAACGCATGGGAATATCCAGAGGTGCATCTTGCACCATACAAGGATGAGAATGGCGATATGAAGATCGCTGAATACCGGGCGGAAAGACTGCCCGGAAACGTATTAAAAAAGGAGGGATCAAAAATTGTCTACCGACACACTAAAGGCACATGAGACTGTATTTATCAGCCGTGCCTGCAAAAGGGCTATGAAGCTGGCATATGCAGACCTTATCGTAATGAAGAAAGCATATTTGGAGGCAAAGACTTTCTGGAAGGGTCCAGTCATCAAGGAAGATGAGAAGGAAAAAATAAAAACGGCATCAGAACACTATTGGTACTGGAAGGGGTCAGCCGACACCATTGAAAGCATAGTCAGCACAAACCAAAGACATATGTTTGAGCAATTGAAGCAGATGGGGCTGGATAAAAAGATGCTGTACATGATGGATGGCGCAAAAAAGTATGCCGACTACTACGATGCAGTGGTGGCTGGCACTGAGGTTCCATTGGAGTTTAGGGTTAGCAAGGAGGTATCTGAAGATGAGTAGCAAATCATACATCAATGACCATGTGCGTTTCAGGACGGCTATACAAGCAGTATCAAATGTCACTGGCATAAAAAGGGAGCATATCCTTGGCAGAAGGAGGCTCCGCCGTTATGCAGATGCAAGGCAAATGGCAATGCAGATTCTAAGGCAGTCAACAAAACTAAACCTTACTGACATAGGGAGACTGTTTGACAGGGATCACTCAACAGTCATTCATGCAACAAACTCTGTAAAAAACCTTATAGGCATATCAGACGATTACAGGGATGAGTTCAATCAGATTCTGGGTGAGTATGATAGGCTTATGAAGGAGCTGCAACCAGATCCGATAGAGGTGATCGCAGAATGAAAGGCGACAAGGCGTTTGTACGTGATATAAAAAGAAGTGAGCTGTCTGTACAAAAAGTGCTTCGGGAGATACACAGCATGGGCTATAAGGCCCATGCCCCGGAGACGGTAATCTCACCAACCTATCAAAGCAGATGGGACTACGTTGACGATGGTGACATTCACATGGAGGATGGAAGGATTGTCCAAGTCAAGCATAGCCGAACGGACTTCACTTGGAGCTGGCCTTACAATGACATGATAGTAGACGAATGGTACAAAGCTTTTAAGTATGTTCCAGGCGTTGAGTATATCATTGTAAACCCTGCCATGACGCACTACATTGTAGTACGCGGTGCAACACACGATATGTGGAAGCATAAGAAAATGTTTGACCGCACCTACCAGGCAGAGAGGAAGTTTGCAATGGCTCCGAAGTCAATACTAAACCACTATCAATTCCGTGACTAAGAAAGAGTATCAGAAGATGATGGAGGAGACGCTGGCTGAGATGCAGCAGATTCTCCATGCGAAGAACCATGACTACACAGCAGGGTCGCCAGACCCATTTGCTAACTTCCGCCTTGCGGAACTGGAGGGCGTAGATCCTGTCAAAGGGGTGATGGTACGGGTTTCCGACAAGATGCAGCGTCTGAGAGCCTTCATAAGAAGCGGAAAACTGCTTGTAAAGGGCGAATCCTTTGAGGATGCCATACATGACATCATCGGCTACATGATCCTTATTAAGGGGATGCTAATCCAGAAGACCAACGAAGAGCAATGAAAATCGTCATACCTGCCTACGGCCGCCACGAGCTAACCCGCCGCGTGGCCCTGTACTACGACGATCTTGGCTACGATGCCATTATAGTAGAAACGCCCGACGAGGAGGGAAACCTGTCAGGCGTAGAGGACAAAGTGGTAGCACAGCACCACGATGAGGACGGGAATGTGTTGGTTGGCAGGAAGTTTAACGACGCACTAAGGTACGCCGCTAACTTTGACGATGATGTGGTCCTTACGGGCAGCGACTCCCTGCTCTCACCTGCATACCTGAAGCATCTTGACTCCTATAAGGAGGACTACCTTGAGATCAACGGATGCCACTTCTTTGACCCCAGGGCGCAACAGGTGACGTTTATAGACAAGTTCCTGTGTGGCAGCGGCAAGTACATGAGCAAGCGCATGATGGACAACTGCGGTTGGTCACCCTACGATGACACAAAGGCCCGCAATGTTGACGCTGGCCCGAAGAACTGCATCCCCGATGGCAGCCGCAGGAACTCATACAACAGCACCCGCACCTTCCCCGCCTGTCTTGAGATCCGCAACAGCGAGAATATGTGGAGTCTCGGTTGGGTTCAGTCTCAGCCCTCTGCGACCATACTGAGCGTTCACGAGACGCGCACCGTCTTTCAGTATGACTATCGGCAGAATATGAGCTGGTGGACATCAGCTTGATGCAAGTATGTTGCCCCTTTGGGCAGTTGTCTTATCGGATACCCTGCCACGGCTAAAGCCATTGCAGTCTTTACACTTGTAGAGATGATAGCGTGTAGTATTGCTATATGCGTGGCGATCTACTGGCTCTATATTATTGCTTCCGCACTTGACACACTTTACCTGCTCGTTCTCGCTGTATAGCGACACGTTGGGGTGGGTCTTATGGTATGGGCGCACCTTCAGATATAGCTCCTCCAAGAGCAGCACATCCTGCTCATTATAGCTGACCATCGTATCAAAGGCGTCCCTGTCTCCATCAAGGCACCTGATCCACAGGCTCATCCCCTCGTGCTTCATCTTTCTGCCGATACCAAGGTCTTGGCCCAGCTCATCAAGCCTGTTGCTATCAAAGCCAAAGTACTTCCTTGCAATCTTTAGTGTGTCTACGCTGGTGTAGGGACTGGTGGGTGGCAATCCATGCATTAGGAACCGGGCATTCATCATCTTGATGTCAAACCTGTCGCCATTGTGAGCGACGACAATATCTGCATCATCAAGAAGGTGCCACAGGGACTCGCACACCTTGAAGTCATCCTGCATATTGCCATAAGCAAGGATGCTGTCTGATATGACATCCTCATGTCCCAGCCATTTGGCAGACCACGTAAGAACCTTTCCAGGCTTATCAATGACCATATCTTTGTTGATATAGGTCGTCTTTCTTCGCCAGTAAAAGCAGGTGCCTGGTGCCGTCTCAATGTCAAAGACAAGGATCTTTGGCTGGCCCCTTTTTATCTTATTCCTTGAGATAAAGTCGTGTACTGTGGACTTTGGCTTACCAATGGCTTCGGCAATCTCGCGTATAGAAAGGTGGCCGCCACTGTATAACTCCATTGCTCTTTCCTGCCATGGTTCCATTATCCTTCCCACCGACGCATACTGCGCCATACGTCAAGGTGAATAAACCTGTTATCAGGGTAGATACCAATGCCGCCCGCATCAAGATCCTCTGCAAGCTCATAAATTGCTCTGAGGCTAACCCCTCGTACAACAATGTCTGCTGCCATGCCCTTCTTGTGCGTACTGTTCTTGCTGCCACCCACCAGCTCGTTATACTCAGCAGTCCTATACCCACTGAGGATATGAACGGGCCTACCAAAGTGCGTCCTGATGGTTTGGAGAAGGGCTACAAGCGACGGATGCACAAGAACGATGTCTGAGCCATCGCTACACGCAAACTCACTTAAAATAAAATTATCCGACAGCGCAAGGTCCCCGCCGTTACGTGACAGCGAGAACTCTTGCACCTCGGACAATGAGCATTCACAGAACATGGTTTAATGCTTGGGTTCCATGAATATAAGCAAAGATGCTAACCGTTGTTGGCATCCTCGGCTGGTTTCCCTTCAGGAATCAGCATGGCGGCAACAGCGGCGAGTGCCGTGATAGCTTCCCAGATAACCTGAAGCTCCTCCATGCCGATAGGCAGGAACTGAGCCACAATAGCAAGTCCAGCCCACGTAGAGGCTTCTTTAAGTCGGTCAAGTAGTTTCTTAATCATCGTAGGTAGTACGGTTGGTGGTACAAGTGCCGCCACAGGAATCTGCTCCGGTGGTCGCGGTGTGACCTTTTTAGGGTCTTTGTCTATGAACCAAGGAATCATTTCTTCTTACGCTTGTAAGACTTCATCTTGGTTTTCTTAGCGTATTTACCGTAGGGCATAGTGTCCTCGTTGTTTTAGTTACCACATCTTGCACGACCAGTAGCGCGGCGTAAAAACGTCCTTCGCTGTGTCGCACTTGTGTCTTGCACGAAAAGAGGCACGACGCTCAGGGTTGCTCTTCTTAATCCGCATATCGGGATCGCCGAAGCGTACCAACTTCACCTGGTCGCCCTTCTTCGCCAGCACCGCAAACTTCTTACGCTCTCCCGATGTCCTTTTGGGCTTGTTGTATCCGCTGAAGGTTTCGCCCCGGTAGAGCAGTCGTCCGCCTTTGGTTTTTGAGACATCCTTTGTCGTTGCCATGGTTCTAATCGTCTATGTTCCAACCACGGTTCTGCGCTATCTCATAGGCATTGTCTGCCCGAACACGCGCCCGTTGGTAGGTGTCTATGGTCCTCTCCCTGATGTAGTCAGCCGTCATCTTGGCTGGCTCACCGTTGAGAGTGCGATATTCAACCTCACCTGCCACCACGCTACGAATGATTAGAGCATCACCCGTATAGTGGATTGATGCCACCGATCCTCCATTGGAAAGCGGCAAAAACACCTCTGCATCCTCATCATAGGCACGAACGAAAGACGGCTCATCCATGTCAAGGAAGTCGCCAATGCGACCTACCAGCTCATTGAGCAGATCAAGATCCTCGTCGCTGAAATCAGACATATCCATGCTTTTCTCTGCCTATGAAAAGAGTGAAAAGTGTGAAAAAGTAGGCGGGACTCACCCCCCGGCAGGTGAGGGATCAGGGGTTTGGGGGTGGCCCGCCCTATTCTTGTACTTGGTTCTCAGTAAACAGCCAAGAGATGAGAAGCTCCTGCTCACCAATGATTCCGTCGGCAAACTCCATTAGCTCTTCTGAGAACGTGTATGGCGTGTAGTCAACCTTCTCATCTGTATCAAGCAGGAAGTTTTCAAATCGCGTGTAGAACTCATCGCCGTTGGGCGGTCCATCTCCGCCCGGAACAGGCTCCCACTTATGCTCTTCCTTGTCAGCCTTGATCCACTCAATGATGTCGTCCCAAAACGGCTGCATCTGCTTGACGTTGTGCTTGCAACGGCGACGCAGTTTGCCGTTCTCACTCGTCATAAAGAGTTTCTCAAGGATTGGCTTGCTTTGCCAGATTCTGATGTACTGTACTTTCATTGATCCCTCGGTTTAGTTACTTCTTATAGCCGCTGGCATACGCTGCACGAGCGACCTCTTGTGCTTTCTTTTTAGTTGGAAATGGACCCTTGCCGCCCCAGTACCAACCATCTTGTTTCTTGCGAATGGGCATTAAGGCAATTGCTGATTTGCGTAGCCAGTAAAGTAGGCATTGGTTGGCGGGGGTGCTCCAGTCAACACTCCGTTTGGAGTTGCTGATGTTACTGGGTCGTTTGCAAGCTCTGCATAGGTAAAGGCACTAATGGCAATCTTTGCAATAGATCCGTTTCCGTTGGGGAAGAAAATGCAGTCATTTGTTCCATCTGTAATGATTGGACAGGTATGGTGATAATAGCCCGCATATGGACCAATACTTGCGGAACTGGAATTAGTTATAAATGCCGTAGATGTAGTGCTACCGTAAGCAATTTTTAAGTGAGCGTAACTGCTATTGCCAGCTACCAAATAAACATAATCGTCGTCAAGTCCAGCAAAAGATCCTCTATATGATGTGCTGTATTGGGTGGAGTTGTTTGTTCCATTTCCAAATTTGCCATAATAAGTTAGATATGATGCGTTGTTGCTAAAAACACACCACCCATCCCCATCTGGCTGACCTGCAATTCCGCCATTTACTGCTGAGTAGTATATACTACTTAGACCCAATGTTGTTGTTTGCGTTCCACCAATATCGCCCCAAGACCAAAACAGTAAGGTGTTGCTAAGACCGCCTGCAAGACCAACGGCCAATACCCCGTATCTATTTATTCCAGCATAGTGCATGGGATAAGAGGAGTTGCTATTATATTGTAACTCACCAGAACTGCTTGAGTGGTCATACGATGAGGAGTAGTCGTAGTATTCTACTCTTATACCCTGAGTAACAACAATTAATTTTTTTGCATATCCACTGGCATATAAATTTATGCCTCCGTAACTGGTCGTTATACCTGTTATTGCGCCCAGTTTGTTTCCAGTAATCAAGTTGTATGAAAAGATACTGTCTACGTCTCGGTCAAAAACAAACATTACATTGTTAATGTTGTCAATAGCAAACGCTGATGGGTCATCTGACACATGACTATCAAGAGAAACCTCTGTGCGATTTGCACCGTCCTTATCGCACGTTATCATTGACCCAGCGGTGTTGTCGTGAAAGATTAAGCTTTCGTTTGAAAACACAGGATTAGGATCTGCTGAGTATTTAATCTTTACATCAACATTTTCTGCAAGAGTAACTTGGCTCAAGGCATTTTTTGATTCTCCAGCGGGTACTGTAACTGGAAATGTTTTGATTACCGTTCCATCTTGCTCAATAGAAACTGTAAATGTATATGACAAAGTGTTGTCGTTGTACAACACAACAGTTACATCTTCTACCGCACCGCTGGTCGTAGAGGTTTGATGAACGGTTTTGTACGAAGAATCCAGCGGAATATCCTCGTGCGACCCATATGTTGCTCCACTAAGGAGTACTTTTGCGTAAGTTGCCATTGTTATTTGTAGCTAATTTGGATTCCGCAGTAGTAAACGTAGTTTGACTCAGACTGAAAGTTTATAACAACTCCGTCTCCAGCAGAAATGCCAGCAAATTCGTTGCTAATATCAACAAAGGTAAAACCATTTGTGATAGATGAATAGGTGCTTGAGGTGCCAGTGTTTTTGGTAGTTATTGCAGCACCAGCCGCCCCGTACCAAACCTCAACCTGATAACTTCTTGTAGCGGTGGATTGATCTAAGGCAATCACCTCGGCAGAAACAAGTTCTGTAAAGTCTGCTGGCATTATAAAAGTATATATATCAGTAGCGCCACTGCCCAACCTTCTTGTGCCAAAGGGACCTATGCTGCCACCTATGCCACCGCTTCCAAACTCTTGATATACAGGACTGCCGTTGTAGGGATATGTTGGCTGGCTAAAAACGATTGTCTTGACCTGTGAGGGATGCGTAACCTCATCAGCAGCAGCAGCAGTAGTTGAAGTCTGCCGCATTAGCATTTCTGCTTCTACTGGATTAAACGCACCACCGCCACCAGCACCAATCTCTACTACGCTGCTGTCATTCTTTCCAAGAAAAAGTTTGCCGTCAGACGTATTAGCAGCCAGCTCTCCTTCTGCAAGAGAGCTTGGTACCGCACTCGCGGTGCTACTGCGCTTAACTTTAATCGTACTTGCCATTAGTAACTTCCACCGTCAATGGTTGCATTAACCGCAACAAACGTTGGGCTTGAGGTTGTCAAAAGGTCTTGGTCTGCAAATGCAGCGTTAGCATACGGCAGGTTGCCCGTAACGTCAGTCGTAAGGTCAATCTGACCAAGGGTAACTTGCTGACCGCTGAGTGTAAGGTAGTCGTAGCTACCCGCCAGTGTAACGTCCGTTGAGTTGTCCGTACCCGCTGCATCTACCCCAAGGGCAGTGCGGGCATCAGCCGCCGTTGCGGACCCTGTACCACCGCTGGCTACTGGCAATGAGCCAGCAACATCCGTAGTTAAGTCAATCTGGCCTAACGTAATTTGCTGACCGCTCAGGGTCAGGTAATCATACGCTCCCGCTAACGTTACGTCAGTAGAGTTGTCAGTGCCAGCGGCATCTACGCCCAAGGCAGTACGAGCAGCGGAGGCAGTAGTTGCCCCTGTACCACCTAACGAAATAGGCACCGTTCCCGCCGTAATCTCCTGCCCAGTTATACTGAGGTAGTTGCCCGATACAGTAGCAAGCGTGACATCGGTGCTATTGTCGGTACCAGCAGGATCAACGCCAAGTGCAGTTCTTGCATCAGCAGCCGTCGTAGATCCGGTTCCGCCATTCGCAATGGGCAATGAACCAGTAACATCGGTCGTCAGATCAACAGATCCAAGCGTAAGCTGCTGGCCGCTGATTGTGATGTAGTCAAGTCCCGCAGCAATCGTTACATCAGTGGAGTTGTCGGTACCTGCCTGATCAACGTCAAGCGCAGTCCTTGCACCAGCCGCTGTGGTAGCACCCGTGCCACCAAGGGAGATAGGTACCGTGCCAGCAGTAATCTCTTGGCCCGTAATGCTCAGGTAGTTCCCTGCTACGGTAGCAAGCGTAACGTCAGTACTATTGTCTGTTCCTGCCTGATCTACATCCAAGGCAGTCCGTGCGGCAGCGGCAGTCGTGGCACCTGTACCGCCGTTGCCAATAGGCAGTGTTCCGGTAACGTCTGTGGTAAGATCCACTTGCCCCAAGGTAATCTGCTGACCACTAAGCGTTAAGTAGTCATACGCCCCGGCAAGGGTGACATCGGTACTATTATCTGTCCCTGCCACATCTACGCCAATCGTAGTGCGAACAGCAGATGCACTCGTGTCATCAAGGATGCTGCGGGCAAAGGAGGTCAGGTCTGTGACTGCGTAGGTGTCTGATGCGGTTGTGTACAGCATCTTATCTGCCGCCGTCGTGAGGCCAGCGATAGACGTAAGACCCGCATCCTGCGTTTGGTACGTGCCAAGGTCGCTTATCTGAGATTCAGTGATAGAGAGAGCGGACTCATGCTGCGTAACACTTGACTGGGAGATACGAGCGTCAGCGAACGTGCCACTAAGAATGTCACCAGCTGCCAATGCCCGCTGCTCGTTTCCAGAAGAGCCGCCAATAAATACGTGTGTATTGGCCAGGTTGGGGATGTCGTTAGCACGACCAGATCCAGATACAATGATAATACCGTTGCTATCAGAGCGGGCAACTTTACCGATGTTCTGTACTGCATCAGCATTAGACGTTGGGCGCGTATTGGTTAGCGCACCAGCGGTTGACGACAGATAGAGGACATCACCAACGCTGTACGAGCTGGTATCTACACCTGCAAGCTCGCCATAAACCGTTACCTCTCCATCGCTGTTATTTGCAATCGCACCAGCCGCAAGTCCAATGGCGGGGTACTTGCCGCTTGCGTCAGAGTCAGCAAGGTCAATCAGAATCTTATTACCATTGTGACCACTGATGTAAACCGCCGCACCCTTTGCAATAGTAGAGCCAGTGGTATTTCGCACCTCAAGCGTAACAGAGTTAGCATCTGCTACCGTTGTCGGTGATACGTAGGAAAAAACACCAGTGCCGCTGTCGTAGGAAAGCTCAGACGAGTTTGTAGTCGTCAGGCTAATCGCAGAACGTGCGCGGGCGTTTGTAAAGTACTGGTTGGTTGCCCCTTCGCTCAGGTCATCCGTATCCTTTGCCGCGAATGCCGTGTCAAACCTGCCGCTTGTGTAGTATAGGTTCGTTCCCTCACTAACATCGCTTGTCGTGAGCGACACAGTTCCCGTATATCCATTGACGGACGTTACCGCATCAGCAGGGGTCTGAAGCTCGGTGTAGTCAGCCATCGTCCCGGCGGTGCCGCCGTTGTGGATGTAGCTCTTGCTTTCATCCGTGCGAACTACAACATCACCCTCCTGTGCGGTAAGAGCAAGCTGTGCAGACTGACTGCTAACAACAAAAACCTCAGAGAGTGCAATAGCAGGGAGCTGAGATGACGGCACCTTGCCAGATCCGTCCAGGCTTGCCACACCATTGGCGGAGGCCTTATCGCTAATCTGCGATGATGCAATGCTCAGGGCCGCTTGGTGCTGCGTAACATTACTCTGTGCAATGCGGGCATCAGCAAATGTGCCAGAGGTTACGTCAGAGGCGGCGTGGGTATGCGAGGCAGCGGCATAGTTGCTATCTGCATAGTTTACCCATGCGCTTCCGCTCCAACGCAGAAGGTCGCCAGTAGTAGCACTCGTTATAGTGACATCATTGATGTCGTCAAGCGAGTTGATTGCAGCTCCAGTATTCGTAATAGTCAGAACACCAGAGACATCATTGTAGGAGAGCGATATGCCACTACCAGCTGTCAGCAGGTTTGCAACATCATCCTCTACTGCCTCCTGGAAGTCCGTTATGTCGGATGACACATGGGTATGCGATCCGATGTTAGCAGATGGCAGCGTACCTGTTACGTCTGTACTGAGGTCAATCTGCCCAAGTGTGATCTGCTGGCCTGACAGCGTCAGATAGTCGTAGGTGCCAGCAAGCGTAACGTCGGTAGAGTTATCTGTACCTGCTGCATCAACACCCAATGATGTTCTCGCTCCTGCCGCAGTAGTAGCTCCAGTTCCGCCAAGGCTAATAGGGACGTTGCCAGCGGTAATCTCCTGACCGGAGATAGAGAGGTAGTTTCCGCTTACAGTAGCAAGAGTAACGTCAGTGCTATTATCTGTGCCAGCCGCATCAACTCCAATAGTAGTGCGAACGGCAGAGGCATCAGCGTCATCAAGGATAGACCGCGCAAAAGATGTAAGGCTTGCAAGCGCATACGTGTCAGACGCTGTGGTGTACAGCATCTTGTCGGCAGATGTAACCAAGCCAGAGATAGAGGTCAGGCCGCTATCAAGAGGCTGATACGATCCAAAGTCACTGATCTGGCTCTCTGTGATTGAGAGGGCCGCTTGGTGCTGCGTTACGTTTGACTGTGCAATCCTCGCATCCACAAACGTCCCAGATGTCACATCTGAAGCTGCATGGGTGTGACTTCCTATGTAGGCAGAGGCAATGGTATCCCCGTTCCAGGTACCAGTCGTTATAGTCCCTAACGTCGTTAGATTGGTGCTTCCTGCCCATGTGCTAAGAGCTGTATTCTCTACGTTGCCAAGACCCACCTGCGTAGCGGTTACGCTGTGCGGGTTGTCAGTATCTCCCGTGTGTGTCGTAAGTGCAGCTGCCGTTGCATAGGTGCCGAAATCACTGATCTGCGACTCGGTAATAGATAGTGCCGCCTGGTGCTGTGTTACATTTGACTGGGCAATCCGTGCATCGGCAAGGGTCCCACTCGTAATGTCACTTGCGGCATGAGTATGCACTGCATTGGCATACGTACCAAAGTCAGAAATCTGCGACTCGGTAATAGACAAAGCACCTTGGTGCTGAGTAACATTGCTCTCAGCGATCCGTGCATCGGCAAAGGTGCCGCTCGTAATGTTGGATGCAGCTACATCGCCTGTGAGGGTGCCAGTAAAGGTCAGGTCCGTAAAGGTTGCCGCAGCCGCAGTAGCTGATCCAATGACCGCACCATCAAGGCTCGTGACAGCCACTGTAATGGTATCAGAAGGGTCGTCGTGCGTGACCGTGACGTTAGCCCCACCAGAAATTACAGCGTCTCCTAAGTGATCTCTGATAGCCTCACGGACAGAATCAGAGTCCATGAGGTTCTGCACCGTAATCTTCTTAGATACGGGCGTACCAGACGGATCGGATACGGTAAGGATCAGATCACCAGCGGCAACACTGGTTCCTGTGGCAACACTACTGTCGGTCCACTTGCGACCCATTAGTCAACCTCAAATTCCATTATGGTGCCATCCTCATAGAGTATGATGTCGCCATCCTCAAATGTCATCCAGTAATAGGAGACAGATGCACCAATGATTTCAATATCTGCTGCGTATTGCCGTAGGGAAATGTTCGCAGCATAGCGGGATAGTTGCAGATCAGATGCGTACTGAGACACATCCAAGTCTGCGGCATATTGGCTATCAATGAATGCCATTACGCCGGGGCTTTTTGCAGAAGCAGAAATACGATGTCGCCCGTAGCCTTATTCGGCACAAGCTGTTCGCCCGTGTCATCCACTACGTGCAATGCCCATCGCTCTGTTCGCTTGCTCAGTGTGATCCCTGTTGCCGTATCAATCTCAAAAGAAATGTCGGTGTCAGCCGCTGCGCCAGTAGGCGACCCTACCGTCACATCAACGCCGCCTGTCATAGTCTCAAACGAGTCCTCATCATAGAGGTAGGCCGTAATAGCATTGCCATTAGTGGACGCTTGCGTAAACGCACTATTCTTCGTCAGCGTAATAGCCTGATTGGTACGCTGAACAAGGGGGCCGATAACTGTTACTCGCTTCTGTGCCATGATCCTTTAAGGTAATGCACCGACTAAACACGGCGCAATAAAATGTGAAAATTTAGTTTATTATATGACAACGATGTCCTCCCATGTACTCCATGTTCCCGTTGCCGTTAGGATGCCGTTTGTAAACGTCAAATCCCTTTCTCTCCACTGGATGAATTTAGTTAGGCATATCAAGCGAGGGTCCCTCAACGCGGGGGATGCACCATGTCGGGACACCAAACAAATCCCTATTCAAGCACAGCTCACCTTCGTCAGAGACGAATCCAGAGTAGCGCCACGCCTCAAGGTTTGGGCCGAAGTCCATAATCATGATGAACGACGCACTATTGCCCGCTGTTGAGATGTGGATGGAGAACGGTTGGAAGTACGCGCTTGTACCATAGTAGAGCCTTGTGATACCAAGCCCCTGGCCGTCCTCAAGGATGATGTACGCCTCTGCATCCCATGTACTCCCATTGTAGATACGCCCCTGCCACTCGCCCGTAAGAGGATCTGGGCCGGGATCTTCGGGTGCCGTAGTCGGCGTGGCTGAACAGCCAACGAGAAGAAGGAGGAGAAAAGAGACTGCCTTTTTCATGCTACGTGTATAGTGGTATGTAGTACAGGATGCCGTTTATCCGTGCCTCTAAGTATGTAGATAGCGACCTGCTTGTGGCATCAAGGTTCATCGTGGGTCCGAACAGCATTTCGCCACTGTTCTCTCTGACATCGGTTAGTATGTTCGTTCCGGTAATGGTGAGTCCGTCTCCAAGATCCAGCCACTTGAGGGCATCAGCGCTGTCGTCCCAGAATAGAATCCTGTCGTCGTTAGGGTCTGAGAGGCCAGCGATGTCTGCAAGATTGCCTGATACGGCAACGGAGTTGGACCCGATGCTTATTCCCGTCCCGGCAGAGTAAAAGCCGTAGGCGTCTCCACCATCAACCCAACCGAGGAGCCTATCAGCATTTGGATCAGTAAGGGCGGCGATTTCGGATAGCCCCTCGTCGTACGCCTGTACGTCTGTGCCGATAGTCAAACCCAGCGACCCGCGAGCCGTTGCCCCAGACTTATAAGTCCATGCCCCTACGCCTGTGGACACCATAATCCTGTCCGCCCCAGTGACTTGCCCAAGCGATGATATTTGGTTCAGGTGTATTCCGTACGCCTGTACGTCTGTGCCGATCTCTAAGCCAAGGGATGTTCTTGCACCTGCCGCTGTTGTGGCATTTGTGCCGCCACGGGCGACTGTTAGTGTCCCGCTGGTGTTTCCTGTGATGCTTATGCCGATTGGCACCGAGGTAAGTGCAGTGACATGGCCGTAGGTGTCCAGTGTCAGCGCCGTGACGGTTGTGTCATTTGAGGTAGATAGGCTCGCCTGTGTTGATGTGTCCTGATGGTTTATGGTGAGGTTCGTGCCTGTGCCGCCGCCCGTAAGGGCATCGCCAGCGTTTATCGTCACCTGCGTTAGGTAGCCAGCCCCGTTAGAAAAATTGCTATTATCAAGGGTTAAGTATCCGTAGGAGCTGGCCCCATCATTCCAGTACAGAAGCCTGTCTGCGCCGGGGTCCACAAGCGCAGATATTGTCTGAAGAGCAGCGTCATACGCCATGACGTCAGTTCCAATGGTGAGGCCAAGATTGTCTCGTGCATCCGACTGTGTAGTTGCCCCTGTTCCGCCTTTTCCTACGGCAATAGCGTCTCCTTGCCAAATGCCAGCCGTGACAGTTCCGCCGGAGATAGTCAGGGACGAGTTCTTTATGAGCTTCCCCGTTGTGCCGCTGAAAAGAGCGACTGCATTGTCCGTAGCAGAGGCAGGACCAACAACATCACCAGTCCCGGATCCGCCAGCAACAAACTCAAGGGCTGTTGCACCAGAATTAACACGAACAAACTGGCCTCCAGACCCGGTGAAAGATGACGGAGTATCTGTAAGGCCTGTAAAGGTCCCGGATCCGCCAGCAACAGTCTCCCACGTAAGCGTTCCGCCCGTGTTCCACGATAGGACTTGGCCATCGGTAGGCGTGTCCGTAGTAAAAGCAAGCGTACCCGCGCCATCCGTATAAAGAACCTGACCGCCTGTATTTCCATCAACACCGGGCCATAATAGAGATGCGCTTGCACTCGTGGACTTTAGTTTTAGTCCAGTAGTATTTGAGCCAACAATCTCTGAGGATGCAGCGGAGGCGAAGTCAATGAAGGTGCCGTGGTACTGAGCACTGTCAACAAAGACCCCCTCGTTGGCGGTAGATGTTGTGAAGTTGCTTGTATCAAGGCGTATAGACGCTGCTTCAACCTCAAGGACGCCCTCAACGGTCCCTGCGTAGTATGCACCAAGGGTTACATCAAACCCAGCAGACGTAGAACCAAGCGTATTCAACCACCGTAGTTGTGTAGTGGCGCTTGGCGAAAGAGGAATCAAAAAGTCAAGGCCATCTGGACCAAGTTCATAATTTGTGCCGTCGGTAAACAACCCAGCTGTATTTACAGTAAGTGTCCCCTCAAGTGTTGACAAAGTGCCACGAACAGTCAGGTTGGCAAACTCTGCCTCACCAGACTTTGTAATTACCCAACCAGCAGTGCCATTCGTGGTGATCTCTCCATATGTTGCACTTGCAGGGTTATCATCTATGACACCGCCACTACTTGCCCAGTTGTCGCTCTTGATGTGCGTGTTAACAAAGTCAACGCCGTCAGCGTCAATACGCATTCCAACAAGGGTGCCGCCAAATACATAGTCTCCGACAGCAACAACATCTGGATCAGAAAATGCAGATGTAATTGTAAAGTCTCTGCCAGTAACAGTTGCAACAGTGCGCTTAAATACACGACCTGTATTTGCGCCGTGGAAGTAAACAGTATCTCCCGCCTTTAATGTGCTGGTTAATGTAGTGTCTGTTGATACATTAGTGCCAGTTTCTGCCGGAGTGTCAATAGTAGCAATAAGGTCGCCGTCGGTAGAGATGTATGACGTTATAGCGTCAGCAGTAACAGTAAAGTCGGCGCGGCTAACAGATCCAGTTGGAGATATTTTCTTTCCGCTGGTAAGATCCATCGTGATGCTCGTCTGAACATCAGGTTCACCAGGCAGCGTAATCTGAATATTTGTGGCACCCTTATATGCATCATCCCAAAGCTGTGCAGTAACATATGACCCGTCTGTCTGCTGAACCTCAATAGTACTGCCAGCTCTTACTGTCGTAGTCCAATCTGTGACATCTATATCTGTATAGCTTGCACTTACGCCTGAGCCTTCATTTACAGTTCCGAGGTCTTGTCCAAGCACACTAACAGCAAAGCCCTGTGCGCCAGTCCTCACGAGCGTAAGCAGCTCATCATCGGCAACAAAGATGTTTGCCCCAGCAGGTATCCTGTTGGGAAAGTCAAAGTTTGAGCCGGGGTTTTCAGGGTCATCAAAGAATATCTCTGTCGCAGTGGCAAGTTGATCTTGCGTAATCTTTACCCGATACCACTCCAAGGTTGGGGATATAATGACAATAGTATCATTGTCATTTAGCAGTGGCTCTGCTATTTCCTCCACAGCAACAGAAGCGGTAGCATTCCCAGCAGGTATAGCAGCGGTGGTTCTTGTGATCCTCTTTGAGTTGTCAGATATAAATGACTGCTGCAATCCATTCAGCACAAGGCCCGAATTGTAGCCCGTGCCACGCCCCCAACTACTTAGCGATGAGCCACCAGACTTAATGCCCGTCTCCAAGTCATCGCTAAACCCATTTTCATCCAGCTTAATCCAAGACCCAGATGAGTATTCTTCTACCCAGTTTGCATCAAGGCTGTGCGGAGCATAGCGTGATCCATCAATAATAACATCAAGGGGAAGGAGGATCTGTCCAGCACCATTGAAGGCCCTGTCATGCACGGTGCGGATTCTGTTTGTGCTCTTTAGTATTGCCCTGCCAAGAACAACGGCAATCTCCTCATTGGTATCTGCCCCGCTATGCCCAGATGCAGAGCCGCCACTATTGAGTACCTCTTCCCAATCAGCAGTAAATGCTGACCTGTTAGATGCAGTATACAGTGCACCCGAAGTATATCCTGTTGGACCATCTCCAAACTTTACGCTGTGCTGTCTTGGACGAGGGTCTGACCTATCTATGTAGTTTACATAAGAAGTGGCGGTAAATGATATTGCACTATCAGACACTACCGGATAGAGCGCAACATTTTGATAATAGCATGATCCAGCTTGATTTCCCTTGCCATCAAAAACAGGACCAAGCGTAACAGTTATCGTTGCGTCAGACGGAACAGCATTAGATGTGACAAAAATAGAGTTCCAATTTTGCAGTGACAGCCAACTCCAAGACATCCATGTCGGAGTTGTTGTCCATTCACCAGCTCTCGGCTCTATCAACTCAAGATACCTTGGGGTTGAGGTATTGAGCTTTACTTGTACTGCAACAAAGGCATCACCAGAAATCTCAGGTGTTTCCCTGCCAAGAAGATCAAAGGACCCAACAGTTACTCCCTTTGGTGCTACGAATACCTCAAACTGAAGATTAAGCTTGTCACCAGACTGAGACTCAATGTTTGTCGTCTGTGATGCAGTTCTTCCGCCTATGGATGTTGTAAAACTTCCTGAGCTATCATTAAAGTTAAATACGCCAGGGAAGTCATCTATCCTGGTGAATCCAGTTTTTTGTGTAGGATCCTCGTTGACATCAGCAATTTGCCATCCAGAGAAGCCGCCATCTCTGTCAGCCCTTGCTGAAAGTGATGCATTGCCAGCGGTCCACGGGTAAGTTGTACTATATGCGCCACGGGCTTTTGTTATATTCCCAAATTGCCCAAGCCTAATCATGTTTGAACTGCCATGAGCATAGGTCACGACAGAGGATGAATAGGATGGCAGTGTGCTTACACGAGAGCGAGTGCGGGCAACAGTTATGTTAGATATAGAAAGCCCACTTGTTACATCTTCATAGTTGGGGTCTCCTATTGCCGCGCCTGTGCTGTCATATTTCCATCTCTTGTAGGTGGTTGCCTTGGCAAGGTGGTTGCACTGTATGATGTGCCAAGTGCCATCCTGTTGAACAATCCGAAGCCCAAATGACTTTAGTAGGCCAACAAGAGCAGAGTGGATGCTAATCGGCCTGTCATCCTCGTCTATGTCTCCCGGATCAAGAAAACCTTGCGAGCTTAGCACTTCCTGTGCCGCTATTGACCAAGCTGCTACTCCGTCATTTATGCCCTTTACATCACGAAAATGATATTTATTAGCATAGATGTATTCAAGGGGATTGCTGTTAACGCCGTCGCTTGGCAATGAATACATTGCCTTTGGGTAGAATGACGATGACATATATATGTCAAGGTCAAACCCAGTGTAGTCAAGAAGCTCTACAAATATATTTTTTATAGAGTCAATGCCATCAGGAAGTGCACCCGTTGCAGTATCTGTTATATATGGCTTATTTGCAAGGCGACCAATCCCGTCAGTTGCAGTAATATTTAGCTGTGTGGCACCATCCTCTTCATAGGTAATACCCTCGGGATCAATATTACCTACCCACTTAAGGTTATTACCGCTTCTTACTACAAGCCTATATTTCTCTTCTACATCAGATATACTACCCGTACTAAGGGCATCAAGCAAATCATTTATAACATTAAGGCTTGGGTCAAAGAGTGAAACCTTGGTTTCGCTTGTCATCAAGGGGGAGTACTCATCGTCATCCGCATTCTTCCAAGACGTTACACAGTTGTCGCGGCCAGAGGCATCAATATTGGTAGGTGATCCGCCATTATTGTGACCATCCTCATGGATTTCCCATATATAGCTTGTCCCTTCGTCACCCGTAAATGAGTAGCGATATTTGGCTGATGTCCAATTTGGAGCAAAAGTAAATGCCATTAGCGTATAATTCCCCCACCGATTGTCTGAAGCCCTGACCTACGTTTAGATGCACTCGTCTCCATTGAGGACACCGATACAAGATTTCTGCCTTGTGCAACAAGCTCAACCTGAACACCCCCTCCAAATCCACCAAGAGTAGCAACTGACAAGTCTGACCTTTGTGATGCAGCACCACCAGGAAGAGCGTCAATAGATGTTACTCCAGCAAATACATTGGGTGCTGATATTTGCCGCCCGTTTTTGCCGCCCCCGCCAAATTGTGTGGACCTAATCGCAGCAACCTGTGCAAGGCCAGCAGCAAGGGCAGCACCAGCGGCAATGTATCTCATTGGCGTAGGCATAGTTTGGTCGGCAAGGGCGGCCGTATATGCTTGATAGGAGTTCATAACAGCCTGCGAAATGGCTAATGCCTTGCCTATCTTGAACATTCTTCTGCTGCCATCCTCCTGCTGCTGTGCAAGCTGCATAAAGGTTGTTCCCATTGAGCCAAACGACTGAGAGACAATGCCTATGCCCTTTGATATTCCCTCCTGCAACTCAAAGAATGACTTTGCACTCTCTGCGTCCGCCTTTATTCTTTCCTTATTTTGACGCGCGTATTCGTCTGTAAAGTCTTTTGTGGTGTCGCTTAATTGAACAAGCTGGTCTGCTCCTATCTGCTCAATACCAAGTATCTGCCTGCGAAGCCGTATTCTTTCTCTTAGTTCTTCATTTAGATCTTGCAGCCTCTCTGTCTCCTCAATGAGCGGGTCAGCCTCTACGACCATGTCTTCAAACTCACCGGTAATCGCATTAAATTTAAGCGTCAATACCTGATTCATGAGAACGCGCATCTCCTCAATGGACTGCGAGTACCCTATGGTGCTATCCCGCAAGGACTCCATAAGCCCGATCCGTGCTTGCAGCTGCCCAAGCTCACGCTCTTCCGACCCGTCACCAGAAAACTGTGCAGTTAATTGAGCCAGCTTAAGCCGCGCTCTCTCTAACTCGGTTAAGCTCTCAGTTTCCCTTCGTGTTTTTCTTGTGGATTCTTCCAGCTTGAATCCACGAGCCTCAAGATTAGCCTTAATGACTTCAAGCTTTTCGTTGCGGGCTATCTCCTCGTCAAACTGCGTTAGTAACTCCGTGCGGGCTGCTATCTCGGCCTCTGTATACCCCGCAAGAATGAAGGCAGCTGTTTCCCTTTTCATCTCCAGACCTTCCCTGTCCCGGAGTACTTTATTTACCTCCTTATCAAGGCCAAGCTGCCTCGCTTGCATTTCAAGAAGGGTTGATTGCATATCCCCTGCCTTCTCGCCAAACTCCAATGCACTTTCCCCAGCCTCAGTTGCAAGCGTTTCCTGCGCTTGGGTTATTAGTCCCACCTCGCGCCGAAGATCCTCAGCGACACCAACAAGTGCATCTTCCGGTATTACAAATTTCTTCCCTTCAAGAGCATTGTTGAAAGATATGAGGCTGCTTGATGCCTCTTCCCAAGCCTTTGCAAATTCTTCGCCATCGCTCTTAGCCCGCTGCGCCCTTGTGCTAAAGAACTCAATTGCAGCAGTAACGGCAGAAAAACCAAGAATCAACCCGCCTGGACCCCATAAGGACCCGCCCATCAACTTGAGAAGCTTACCAAACCCACCTGCCTGAATGCTGCCAAGTGCAAGGGCTGTAAATGTCTGCTGAATGTTGTTGTTTATTGCACGAAATCCCTGTGCAAAGCCCATCCCAAACTGAGCAGAGTCCTGAAATGCCTGACCAAGCGATAGCAGAGCAAAGGATGCAGCACCAGAAGCATCTGCAAGGCCACCTATCTGCTTGTTTGCACCAAGAACTGCGGCACCCTGTTTTCCAACCGCACCTTCAACAGTTTTAGATACATCTGCAAGCCGCTTTGTGGCAGCTGTCTGCTCATCAAGAGCCTGTGTTGCAAGGTCTGCAACCTTGTCAAGATTAGCTTCCCCTGCAATTATCTTTTTTATTTCCTTATCAAGGAGCTGGGAGGCTGTTGCGGTTTTCTTTGCAGCATTGCCTACCTTTTTGGTTCCAGCGGCAGCCTGTGTTCCAGAGGCAGATAGCTTGGCAATGACCTGCTGAAGTGCCTTGACATTATTCGTAGCCTTAGAGACATCAGCTTGGATCTTAATAACTACATTCTGCTCAGCCATTATTTATCCTTGATCTTGTAGCCGACACCCTCAGTCTTGCGGCGATTGTTCTGCCAAGCCACGGCAATTTCCGTGTACGTGCAATGCTCCCTGATGGCCTTTGACCTTACAGGGTCATCCGTGGCCAGTTCAAGGCATATAATGGTCCATGCGTCAGTCTCGCGCATGAACTTGCGGGACCAGCCCGCCTCTACGACTCGGCTTTTTGGGTCGCTGAATCCTCGGATAAGGCTGAGCCTGGATTCAGCCTCTCTGCGATCTTCAGCACTAACGTAAAAAAATCCTGCACCACCTTACTCGCCATCCCAGTAATTGCCTTGTCGTCTGAGAAATCGGGTAGCCCAGCCAATACTTCGCGGCACACCTTGAGGTCGGTCATGCCCTCTTCTTCGGCCATCTTGAACACCCGATTCTGAAGCTCAGTAGTAGGGGGGAGGAGGCGGCCCCATTTTCCCGGAGCCACCTCATACTCATTCCCCACTGCTACTTCATATTCCCCGTTAATGACTGTATTGATGTCAATCTTAGCCATGATCCCTCTTTAGTTGTTTTATTCAGTTACCAAACTGCTTACGTCTGCCTCATCGTATCCAGATGCTACAAACTCAACAGCAAATCCGTGCAGGTAGTTTTCTGGGATGCTCAATGCATCCGCAGTGCCATCAATCTGCTCATTACTTGAGCCTGTTCCTGCCCCGTCGGTAAACGTAATCAGGTCGCCCCAATTGCTATTAACTCCACGAAGTACAATTCGGATTGCCCGAGGCATAGAAGCATCTTCGTCTGCAAAGTTCTTGTAGACGCGGCCCGTAAATACCTCAAATCCAGAGTGCGGAAGTGCAAATGCTACGCGCTTGGTTTCACCCTCGGTGAATGTGCTGTAGTAGTCAGCGGGAAGCATGAACTCAAGCTCAAATGCACACGAGGAGAAAAATGGTCGGCCATTGCCATCCGTGCCGTCAAATGGAAAGGAGAATGACAGGGTTGGGACATCAAGTGTGACACCAACATCAGTCCATACTCCACTTGACTCGCCATTAAGAATGTCATCATTTGCAGCACTGCCCGCCGCAACATACACCCTCTCAACATCACTGACGCTGTGTAGAATTGGAGTTACGCGAATACGGCCCTCATTAAGGGCTTGCGTATTTCCGCCAATGTATGTTACAGTCGCCGTAGTGTCGGCCTTGGCGACCATGATGGCATTAAGCTCATCAAATTGGTCAACCTTGAAGGCATTGAATGCCAATGTCTTAGTCATTGAGCCGCGATCTACGGAATGACCAATAGCAGCATCAAAGCTATCTTTTTCGGTGGAAAGGCTATACCCTTCAATCATTTCTGCTGGAATGGTAGCCGTGCTTGTACCATCCGCAATTACGATCTGAGTGATTTCGCCCGCTCCTACTTGAAACGTACTCGCCATCGTTTAGTCCTCTTTTTCAGGTTTAGGTTCTTCTTTCGGCTCCGCCTTGGCTTTTGCTTTTGGCGTAGGGGCGGGCTTGAAGTGTTTATCGTATGTTTTTTTGCTGATCCGTCTGCCGAATTTGTCTACTGGAATGTCAAGGGACTTGTCAACCGTATATTCGGTTCCAGCCTTAAGGCGGACTCCCTCAACAATCATAAAGTGCGGAATTTTGACTTTCATTAGTCTGCCCTCCGGGGCTTGATATTCCATGTAACTAAGAACGCCATAGCGTTTGGGTCGTTGGTCGGCCTTGCACGGCGTGACACGAAGTTGTGTGCCGCTACGCGATCCAACACATCCTGATGCTTGTTGTCCTGATCAAACAGATCAAATGTTAAAGCGTCAGCAATTTCAATAAGTCGGCTGGACATTCCCTTGTAGTCGCCTCTGCGCCCCCGTGTAACAACGTGGATGTTGACGATCTCTTCCATATAGAGCGGAATGCCAGAGCCTGTTACAACGCCAGGTGTGCCTTCTGAGAGGCTAATTACCACAATGCTGTGAACACCTGTGCCAGCACTCTGGCCGAAGTGTGAGTCAATGGCCTGATCCAAAGTACCATGAAACTGCACAACAGAGTCCACCGCGTCACCAAGCGTCTTTTCTACTTGGCCGTGGATGGCATCTAATACTTCCTGTGTGCTGTGGTAGGCCATTACAGTTTATATATAATCTCGTCCTTGGTGCTTACCGGGCGATACATAGCGTCGTCAAACACGCGCAGCAGCTCTTTCTGCTCCTCTGGTGTAACGCCCATGAAAGGACGGGTTGGCACACCAATCCCAAACTGGTGGTTTTCTGCAATACGGATATTCTCTACGCCAACCGGACCAACCTCTATCTGAAGCCTGCCATTAGAATCAAGGACAGCCTGTTCATTGCGAACCTTGATGCTGTCAAGCATCCTTTTGGTGTCAGTCAGCGTAACGGGTGTAACTCTTCCGCCCTTCTTTCTGGCTGCATAAGCAGAGCTGTACGGCTTAAATGGATTGCCATACATGGTAACGCCTTCGTTCCTCGTCCTATTGCGAACGTGGTTGGCGATCTCCTTTCCGTAGTTAACCGTGGCTGGTCCAACAGACTTGATGATCTTGTCCAGCTCACCAAATAACTTTGGTGCGACCATTAGCCCACCCAGTTGCGTGGACCCTCAAAGGCAGCCAAGTCCTCGTCGGTAGTGCCGTCCAGTTGGTCAAAGAAGTCGGGATCACGCATCAAGACGCGCATAAGAGCGGTGAACGTCTCATTGAAGCGGAACTCCATCATCTCAGCACGAGCGAGGAACAGGCTGTTACCACCCATCGCCTCCGTCTCGTAAAAAGCCTGTACATACTTGTACCCGATCATTCGCTGGATCAGGTTGTCAATGTATGTCTTGTTGATGTCTATCGCCGCGTCCATGATCTCCTGCGGGCCGTCTGCACGTTCCGCGAAAAGAGCGTCGTTAGCAACGATACGCATCTCAATGTACTGCTTGGCCTCATTCAGCCTGTTTGTCTCGTTGATGTCGGTGTCAAAAATGCCAAAGTTCCCGTCAATCATGTCAACGGGAGCAATGCCTTTCAGCGTAGCATCAGCAAGAGTAAGGTCGGCCCAAGAACCCATGTCAGTACGGTTTTAAGGATCAGGTGCGGGAGGCCCGAAGGCCCCCCGCTCCGTCACCATTGGATTATTCAGCGTCTACGTCAATAATGACTCCAGCCGTATCCTTGTTGTCAGCAACAACTTTGTCCCAGTTGGTTCCGGTTGCGATAGCCGTTCCGTCAGGGTTGGAACCGCCGTTGGCAACATCCCACTGGTAGCCTTTGATCTCCATGTTGAAAGCATACTCACCTTGGAAGGCGTAGAGGATGTTTTCTTTGAGGATCGTCTCATCCGTAGCCATGTACGGTGCTTCCGATACCGTCAGGACGGCAGCGTTAGGCACGAGGCCAAGGATGTGGTAGGTGTCAGGCGTTCCAGCGGTGGTGAAGCCCGGAGCGTCAGAGACGAAAGCAGGGAGGCCAAGCGTACCAGCCTGTCCTTCGTACACTGCGAAGTCACCAACATTGCCAGAGGCAACAGAGAGCTGTGCTTCAACCAGATCGTGGAAGGTAGCACCGTTCATGCCCCAGCCGCGAATGCGACCGAAAGCATCTCCGAACAGAGCGCGACCACGGATCAGAGCCGTGTGGTCAGCCGTTTTGTTGGCACCCGTAGCGGCGTAGTCGTAGTTGACAGCAGAAACGTTGCCGAGAGCAGCAACAAGAGCCGTAACAGCGTCGTTGACCATGCCTTTCATGGCTTCTTCTGCCATGTTAGGAGCCAAGATCAGCGTCAGATCTTCAGGCGTACCGCCGATTTTCTTGAACGCATCACGGGTCTGCTGGTAAGGACCGTACTTGCGGTTGAGTTTTACACCGATTACTTCGTCCTGCGTCAGAGCCGATGGGGTCAGCGAGGTAGAGGTGTCAGTGGTGTCACGACGCGATACACCGCCAGAAGGACGGTCAAAGAAGCGAGTCTTGTCGTACTCACCTTCGCGTTCGTTGGTTACGAGACGGATCACGCCGTTGCCATCCTGATTGAGGATGTCTACGTTCTGTGCCAGCGTCTCTACAAAGAGTGTTTCAAAGAGTTCGTTGCGTACAACGAAATCCGATGCTTTTCCGATAGCCATTGTTTCTTATCAGTTAGGTAGATTCATAAATGGTATCCCATCACCTTTGGCATTCATGTAGCCATGCTTGGCGATATAGTCCGCCTGCTCAGGTCCAGTCATGTCGCGCTTGCGAAGTCCCGAAGGCGGGGCTGTGGATATATCCTGACCGGGGCGGCCTGCCGTGCTGGTGTTGCGAGCCTCTTGCTTCAGATAGATTTTGTAGGCATCATTAGATGCCAGCTCTGAGGCAAAGGCTTGCGGGGAAGTTGAGGTTCCATTGACAGTTAGAGAGCCATTGTCGTCAAGGCCAAACTTGTCACCAAAGTAGACTTCCGCAGGGGACGGCTTACCAGCTTCAGGGCGGGTGACAAACGATTTGTCAAACCCTGCTTCCTCAAGCACGGGGCCAAGCTCACGGAACTTTACTCTTTCCTCAAGACGCTGTGCGCGTTCCTCTACCTGCGTCAGCTTCTCGCCAAGCGGTTTAAGGTGTGCCGATTCCCATTGGGATCGCAGCTTGTCTTGATCTACGCTCTGGCCGCCATGTGACTCAAGCACTCTGGCGATAACGGTTTCGTCCTCATGTGCTTTGTCCTTATGCACATGGTTGGAGAAACGACGTTGGATCTCGTCTTGGATGGACTGCCCAAAACGCTCCTTTGGAACGTAGGTGGTTTCAAGTTCAGATTTAGAAAGAACGACTTTATCGTCGGATAGCGGTGTGTAATCATCGCCATCTTTGACGTAATAACCCTCAGACATCACGATTACTTGTTTGTGCGCCATCGGTAGCGCGTTACTCGGAAAGCATCACCGCGTTTTCTGCCCTTCCGGGGAGGCTGGTCCACGCGGGTAGACCAATTTGTGTGAAGATACTTAGAAGGCTAAGTACAACGCAATAAAATTTGAAAAAATAGTTAAGACTTTATCACGAGGTTGCCATTCTTGTCCTCACCAAGCGTGGTGTACTTGTCGCTGTACTCATACCCAGGCCATCCTGCGCCCAAAAACTCTACTGTGGGCGGCTCATAGACACGGTGGCAGGGCTGACCCGTTTCGGGGCATTCCTTTAAGGCAACGTATTCTTTCATGGACTGCTCCACCTCAAAGTAGGTGCCGTCCTCGCGCTTGTATCCGTAGGTAGCCATTATCCCTCTCTAAATTCTAAGTGGCAGCGACAGTTGCTCTTGCAGATTCTCTCGCCGATGTTTACCAAGGTGCCAATAGGCACCCACCCCTTGTTTGCCTCTGCGACACACTCCGAGCAGTGGTCAGCCTTGGCAAGAATGCTTTTCTCCTCTGTGTAGCCACGCAGGGCCATCTCCTGACGTAAGGCAGCAGTGTACGAAACCCTACCGCTCTGTGCATATAATTGCACCCTCCTTCGGAAGCGACCGTCAAGTGGCAAGCCACGCTCTATCTGCTGGGCAAATCGTCCAAGTCGCTCATACTGGAATCTGAGCTGGCTCCCGACACGGCCAAAGTCTGCCTGGGACATATGCTCCCAGCCGCCACGAGCCAATGCACCGCTGATAAGATGAACATCCTTTAGCGAGGAACGCATCTGCTCCTGCCACTGCTGCACGTTGATGCCACCACTAAGCAGCAGCAATGCTGTCTGCGCCATCTTCAGGTCATTGCGGTCAAGCACCTCATCAAGCCAAAGGCGTACCTCCTCAAAAGATACGAAGTTGCCGTCCTCATCTATGTAGCGACCAGCAACCTCGTCCCATGTGTATTTACTTTCGTCACCCAAGGTCTTTTGCTCTTGCGTCAAGAAGGTCCATTGCTACGTCTGGTGCATTGGTGCGCCACATCACAGCAGCACGTTGGATGTCTTTCTCGCTGATTGCAATTAGCTTGTCAAGGTCAGCTTCGGTCCATTTCTCTGCTTTGCCGCGTTTCATAGGCACTGTCGGATTGGTTCTTCCATTGCCTCGGCCACCATGATGCAGTCCATGCGGTCAATCTTGCCAGACATCGTGTCTACACGATCCTCAACAACTTCCACGCGCTCAGGAAGAGAGTAGACACTGGCAACAGTGTAGATAACTACACCGATGCCCGTGATCGCAAGGACAAACACACCAGCGGCAGCTTTTATAGCGCTGCTGATAGCAGTGATTTGGTCCATTAGAGTTCTTCAGTTACAATTTGGTCGGTTCCCGCATCGCGAACGCGGCGGATTACATCGTCAGTGACACCATGCCGTGCAATCTCAAGAGCAGTCTCTGCATCAAAAAGGCTACCAAGGGCAGCAAGGCTGTTAGACTGCGATTGAGCAAGGCTCTGGATGTCAATCGGGCGGAAGGAGCGAGTGCGCTCTACGCGAGCATTGAGCCACTCTTCAGGACGCTCAGGAGCCACGAGCTGTGAGGAGAGGAACATCCAATCATTCTCACACTCATCCACAAGGTCTGTTAGGATGGACAGGAAGGAGGTGCGGCCCGTGGCCTCATTGTAGGCAATCTCCGTAGCACTGCGCTCAATGTTGCTACCATTCATCCGCTGATGGTTCGTGACGTAGTACTGGCGTACCTCGTCGCTGAACACCTTGTATGCCGTAGCACCGTTATTGGCATCAGGGCTGATGAACTCCCAGTCACCCAGGAGGCCATTAGCACCTTCAGCAATCTTTGCCAGGGCCTTGTCAAACTTCTGCTCGTCTCCCTCGCGTAGTTTCAGGCGCGGGTGGTTAATCACGCGGAAGTTCCAACGTGCATCTGAGAGCAGGTTGTACAGCATATTGTGGTCCAGAGCCATCTGATACCCCACATAGCGGCCCATGACCTCAGAAAGGCGCATACGGGTGAACGGAATGCGCTTGCGAAGGCGATCTGGCGTAGACCAAAATGGGAATGCCCACTCCTCCTGTGCATCAAGCACCAAGGTGCGGCCCTCCTTCTGCTTGTCGCCCTCCACTACGCGCCAGCGGCGAAAGCCGTTGACATCGTACTCTGTGTACACCCGAACCATCTCTGCCTTCTTATGCAGGTCAGGGCGGATCATGCGTGTCTCTTCCAGTAGCAGCCAGACGGGAATGCCGTCCTCATCGTGCCAGTCTACCACACGCTGCGGATCAATAATGTGTGTGCGGGGATGCTCTGCGCTACCCAACTCCGTAAATGACCAAAAAACGTCATCTACAATGAGGTTGGTCATCATGCGTGTCGTAGCGGCTCCCCAGTTTCTTCCCGTGCCGTCAATGTCGTGCCACATACGGAAGAAAATGCTGTCAGTGTCATCAGGGTCGCCCAAGGGGTCCCCATAGGACCGCGTTGCTTCGCTCTCAACGGCCTTGATCCCGCCGACATACGCTTCTATCAGCGTAGACATATGTGCCGGGAAACGAGTGATGAAGGCCCTCTCACGGAAGGCGTCGGCAGACTCTCCCAAGGCGCGGCGACGCAGGTACGTGCCGTTCTGCGGACCACGAATGCGGTCCTGCCTGTCAAAGTCTACCGTGACCTCAGAGAGACGCTTGCGCCCCTTGATGCCACTAATATCCATGAATGGCGAGAGCGTACGCTCCTTACCTGCCCCCGATGCAGGGTCTGCCATTCTGCTTGACTCTATCTGTGATACCAGTAGAGCGTCGCCTGTAAATTGATCCCTCGCGAACTGCCGCTGATAAGCTTCCACATCGTAATCCGGATGCTTGTTATCTACCCAAAGATTGGACATATCAAATAATGTTTATGAAAGAGGCACCCGTACCTGCCTTTGGCTTGGGATCGTAGATCGCCAGCTCCAAGGCATTCCTGCGGTCAGGGCTTCTCCTAATCAGCGTTTTCAGTTTCTTCTTGTCGGCCACCTTGCGGCGACCCTTCGTATCCATTGTGTATGTCGTTGATGCCAACTCCTCTATAAGCATACTGTCGTCGGGCACGGCACCACCTGCCCTTAGCCAATCTGCTAAGTCAAAAGCCATTTCACTTCCAGCATCTGCGTAGTTGTCGGAATCAGTTGCGGGAGATTGGAGGTGAATAGGACGCACTCTAATTCCAAGCTGCTGTGCCAGGTCCATGTGTGAGAGGGCATCCACTGGAGAAGCTCCGAGTCCGATCTCATCTATCTTTACCTCTATCTCTCTATCTGTGTCGCGGCGAAGCCGACGAACGGTGTCTACAATCTTGCTGGCTACCTGCACCCCATCCGATCCTTGCAGGACCACAGGCTCCATTGCCCAATGGCCGCGAACAGGAAAGATGACTGTTTCGTCATCTCCGAAGCGGGCTACGTCAACGCCAAGGCGCAATGCACCTTCGCGGGATACTGTGGGCCAACGGTCCTTTGCAAACTCAATAGTTTCAAGCCCGTATACCGTATTGTCGCCGTGGCCGGGGAAGTCCCCCATTACACGAACGCGGTACAGCGGGCTGTCCTCGCCCCATTGGTCCCTCTTCTGCTGGCACCACTTTCCTGTGGCAAGACCGGGAATCTGTACTTCGCCCGTTACATTGGGGCTGTCCCAACTGCTGATCTTTATGCAGTGCCACGATGCTCTATACTTATTGAAAGCATCAAAGAAGTGCCCACTCATCTTCGTACCCTGGGAGGCCATCACCATCTTGGCACCACCAGCCATATTCCCCTCCATAGCGGAAAACACAGCATCCTGTATACCAGAAGCCTCGTCAAGCAGATACATCACATGGGGTGAGGAGATACCAGCAGCATTTTCAGCCTCCTTTGCAGAGAAGCCGAAGATTTGGTTGCCGCTGGTGAATGTTAGGCCCGTGGCGGGATCAAGTGAAGGCGGTTTTATACATACCTGCTGGAGGATCGGGGTTCGCTTGTATGCTGCGCGGATCTCACGCCACGCAATGTCCTTCACCTGATTGAAGGATGCCGCAGATAGGGCAACACGCGCATCCTCCCCCAAGAGGTGCCATTTGAAGGCCCACCACAGGGCCAATACCATAAAAGACCGCGACTTAGAAGTCTTGTGACCTGAGCGAATAGCAACCTGGTCATTATCTCTGACGGCACGTAGCAGCTCACGCTGCTTTGACCACGTTGTCTCACCCAACACGTTTTCAGCAAACCATACCGGGTCCTCACACTTCTCGGCAAGGGCCTTAATGTCATCGGGAGTTGGCATTAAATCAAAGAACTATATTTTTCGGGCCGCGATGATTAGCTCATCAAACGCAGACAACTCCTCGCCTACGCTGGACTGCCTGTAACCACCGTAATGCTTCATTAGGCGGTCTAAGGCATCATCTGCCGGGTAGAAGTCAAACTCCGTCCCGTATTTTGTCGGCCTCATCTTCTTCAGGAGCGACCCGTAACCCTCTTTCTGCATCTGCTTGACATCAAATACATATTCAATGCCCAAATGCAGTTCGCCCTCGCAATGAGGACAGGCAACAGGTACCTCCCGCAGGTATTTCATGAGGTCCACATCAGCAATCGCCGAAAACTTAGCGATCACCTCTTCCATCGGCATCTTCAGAGCATCCGACTGATCTATCAGCCGCCGCTCCACCTCAGCCCAGATGTGTTCCTTCTTAAATATCTTGTGAGCCTTAACCTTCATCGCACGGTACGCCCTTCCGTCATCCTCTTGGCCCTCTGGCACCTTAGCGCAGTAGTAGCCAGCGGCTTCGTAGGAGCGGACCTTGTTCCGATAGGTCTGGCTCTCTGGATCAGTGTATAAGTCCACCAGCTTGGCTTCCTTATCTGTAAACTGATCGTATGTCTTTAGTTCGTGTCTTTCAGGCATCCCGATCCATGTATACACCTTACTGCGCTTAATCTAATCTTCACAGAAATACGGCGCAATAAAATTGAGAAATAAAGTTGCATGGTATTATAGGTGGTGTTATATTTGCCCTGTCGTGCAATTCCGCACGGCATTTTTACGTGTAAAGAGGTAAGTACTATGGCAAGAGGAGTGAATAAAGTCATTCTCGTTGGCAATCTGGGACAAGACCCAGAGCTTCGCCACACAGACTCAGGAACCGCTGTCTGCAACATCCGACTCGCAACAAATGAGTCCTATAAGGATGGAAATGGAGAGTGGGTTGAGAGAACTGAGTGGCACAGCATTGTTGCCTGGGCGAGACTGGCTGAGATTTGCAACGAATATCTCAAAAAGGGATCACAGGTCTACTTTGAGGGCAGCTTGCAGACTCGCAAATGGCAGGATAAAGAAGGGAATGAACGCTATACTACTGAGATCAAGGCCAAGGAGATGATGATGCTCTCCAGCTCTGACTCTGGTGATGGTTCTACTGGTTCCCCACCCGCTGTAAAGCCGTCTACCAAGGAAGTAATAGACGACGTTCTACCTTTCTAAGGGGAAGCCTCCGCCCCACGGCGGGGCATATGGTGCAGGGTTTTTTGCATTTCCCCACACTGTGTGTCCCGCCACCCTTTTAGGGGTTTACTGTCGCCCCGAGCAGGCTTGGGTCACCTGTGTGAACAAAACGATCCGGTTGGGTGCGAAGTGGTTTAGCCCAGCAGTAAAGCCTTCGGGAAACTGCTGGAACCCCGGTTCAACTCCGGGCGCATCCACAACTGAGTAAGGCAGTCTAAACCTTGCCTGTTCTTATCTAAACAAAACCACCACACAGGCGAGATGGGCAGTTAGTAAGCCCCGTCCGTCTGGTGGGTGTGTCATTTTGTAGAGGCAACGGGCTTTCGGGTGGGTGGGACCGCTGGAGGCCCGTTGTCGTTTCTACGCTTGGAGAGAAAACATGACATTCATTGAAGAGGTTAAGCAGGACTGGAAGGTGAACAAGGCCAGTCGCATACGCCGCATCACCCCAACCCGATAGCGAATCAACAGACACGGAGGACCAATGAACCACACAACGAAGCCCGAACGCGAAAGGCGCGTCATTCCAAGTATTCGGATAAGAAAAACCCCACGATCCATCTCTTTCGGGAGATACACGTTTTGGAACGGCGATCTGATACGGTATTCAACGCCGTGGCTTTCGCTGGTCTTAGACTATCGGACAGACTTTCAAATGATGTCCGACATGATCGGGGATCTTAAACGGGGGCAAGAACGATGAGCGACACAACGAAGCCCGACAAGGGCACAGGGATTGATTGGAGTGAAGAAGAGGAATGGCCTTGGCAAGCGGACGAGTTACCAGACGATAAATGCTCTTCTGGGGCGCAATGGGATTCTTAACCGGCAATTTTATTTTCTGATTTTATTGCACCCAACTTAGGGTCAAAGTATATTGCTCTTACCGACGGGCGACTGGCTCCGAGGGTGTGAATAGGGTTGTGCGAGATACCCGCCAAACTTCAGTCTGAGACAAGCTGTTGGACCGAATAAAGTAAGTCCCCTGACAAGAGCGTTGCCTACAGCACCAGGCTGTAAGTCCCTTTGTGATTCCGGCTTCCCCCCGGCAACATACTCAGTCAGCGGCATTTATCTCTATATAGAATCACAAGGAAGGGGGGGCTATCTCTGACTCTTACTATTCTCTATCTCTGGCTATCTCTCAAGGCTCCTCCACCAAGGGTGTGATATGTTTAAGACAGGCAACTCACTACACCTGAGCCAGTCCAGAAACAGGTCCTGAAAATAGGACGCGCATTTGAAGAGGGGGTAAGGTGGGCCGCCTGGCATATTTCACCCCTCCACCCCCTCAAGATTCGGTGCAGAAAAAAAGGCTTATGGTTTTGAGATGGTGGTAAGCTGATATTCCCCTCTCCTATCAATCAAGCCGGTTCGCGGTTGTTAGGACCGTTCCTCGGTTGATTGTCTCAGGTTACTTATCAGTTTGATGGTCTCATTGGTTTTCTCGTTTATACGTTGAACAGGATTCCCACGGCGAAACGCGTAAGGAAATATGAAGCGGCAAGCACGAGTCCTGCGTACATGATTTTATCTGCTGTTTTCATTTTAGTCCTCATTTACGTGCTCGGCGATTTCTTGCCAGTTGATGATGCGCCAAGCGTTCCTGAATAGCGTGAGGGCTATGCTTGAGGACTCCTCATCCATTCCTGATGTAGATACCTCGTGTTCCCATACGAGGTCCTTTATTTGCTCAACAGTCCACTGGATATCCTCGCCGGTTTCCTCTTGCTCCTCAAGCCGTGCGTCGGTGAGGTAGTCCACCCAATGCATAGCAGTCAGCCACGTTTCGTAGTTGCTCCAGCCGTTCATTTTGACATCGTTCATTTTCCTGGGGCCTCCGCCCGTTTTTTGTGACACATAAATATAACCAAGGCGCACGAGATTGCAAATTTCTGGTAGCACCAATTTCACCCCAACCAGGGCGGCCCAGGGCGCGACCGATCCGGCATCAGCGACCGACTCCGCGACCGAAACGGCACCCGGAAAAAACCCGGCGAAAAAACCCCACCCGGAAAAAAAGCCCTGAAGATGCCAAAAATGGAGATCGGAAGACTGGACGAAAAAATTTGACTCGTATATATGGCGCGTTTATATTTGTACCGTCACAAAAAAGCGCGGAGGCGCACGAAAATGGAAAACAAAACCAAATGCTTCTCAGGGGATTGGCACTACAACTGCGATCTCAACAAGTATGATCACGTTTTTGAATGCTTAGGCTTCGGTAATACGTGGAACGGATGGGCAACTCCCATTGTGAACCGGAAGCAACTTGCCTCCCTCGTTGAGGTAGAGCCTGACCTTTCCTTCAATGATGAGGGAAACCTTGTATACGTTTCACCTGAGTATGCACTTGATGAGACGTTCATCATTTGCCCTAACGACAACGATCTGTTCCACCTTATTGATTTGGGGTGGTGCTTTGACGAACTCACAGAAAATGAGGCTTAATCAGATGAAAGTACTATCACTTTGCGACTACTCAGGTAAATGGGCGAAACCATACGCTGACGCAGGACACACCGTGTTCCTTGTGGACCCAAAGCACACACCCGCAGACGGTGAGAATGTGTGGACCTTTGAGGACGGCATGATGCGGTGTTCAGACACCGCCCGTGGATTCCTGAACCTGCTTCGCCAAGGATGGGTCAAACCTGATTTTGACGTTATCCTAATAGCCGTGCCATGCACGGATTTCGCCTCAAGTGGGGCAAGGTGGTTCAAGGCAAAGGATGCAGATGGGCGCACGGAAAAATCTGCTGAGATCGTCAGAGACTGCCTTGAGATCGTCAAGCTGTGCAATCCAAAGGTGTGGGCATTGGAGAATCCCGTTGGCAGGATTGCATCCGTTGTACCTGAGCTTGGCAAGTGGGGACTGATCTTCAATCCGTGCGACTACGCAGGTCTTGCAGACGATCCTGATTCTGAGGCGTACACAAAAAAAACCTGTATATGGGGCAGGTTCAATGCAGACCTTCCAACGTCTCCCGTTGAACCCGTCATGTATGAACGGGGCGGCAAGCGCGGATCATGGATGTGGGCAAACTTAGGCGGCAATTCTGCCCGTACAAAGGAACTCAGATCCAATACGCCAACAGGTTTTTCGCGGGCGTTCTTCATAGCCAACAGTTAGAAGCAAGACACCCAACAAGAGCGTAGCCTTAACTGGTTGTGCTCTTTTTTTGTCCAGTTGGTAGCGAAAAAAACAGCCAAAACAACCAAGTTTGAGGGGTATGCGCCGAAAAAAAGACAAAATTTGTGAAAGTCCAGTTCCGGCGCGATCTTACAAACGTCACACAACGGCGCGGAGGCGCAGAAAAAATGAAGCTATTTACGACAGACGATCTTGCACGAAAGTTTGTAGATGAGGTGGACAGGATTCAAAGCAGCAAGGATTCAGACGAAATGAAGCGTGCGCTTCTTGCAGGTACAGCAGGTTCATACGCCTTTCTCTTTTACCTTGCAGTCAACGGTGTTTCAGTCGCACTGGAAGATACAGAAAAAAAGGAGGTGTCAAAATGAACGACTATGTATTCAAACTATTGGTTTGGCCGCTATCAGGCGGGGAGCGTGAAGAGTTTTACCTCATTCATGCAGATAGCATCGCTGAGGCTAAGGGCAATCTGTTCGCCGCCACAGACCAAAATGAAAACTACTGGGAGTGGAAAATACTTGAGGTCTTTGAGCCGACACAGATAGAGTGGCAGAGACGATGATAGGCTACATTCGGCATGGATCAGGCCCACTATCACCGCCCGAAGCACTGGCAGAGTGCCGCATATGCGAGTGTGCTGCGTACAGTTACGCTGACCTTGAGGACGGGCTATGCGATATATGCGTAGAGGAATACGTCTGCATAGAGTGCGGCGAAGAAATGGGCGAGGATCAAGAAACAGATAAATACGGGTACTGCCCGGAGTGTAAAAATGAAAACTCTTAAACAAGAGATCAATGAGGCTACCGCCCGATGGGGCGTGAAGCATGACGCAGAAAAATGCCCATCCTGTAACGGGTCCGGCGAGGACTTGTGCAATGGTGATCGCTGTGGCGATTGCCGAGGAAAGGGATACATCATCGTGGAGGTGACACAATGAGCATCAAGCACCCAGTACCCGAAGATCCGCTCACAGAGTGGTTCTTTTGGGTAGACCAAAAAAAGTCAACCATAAAAGACAAGGTTAAACATATGTTTAGCCGTATGTGGGGGCGGAAAAAATGACATTCGCAGAGCTGTTCTCAGCAATAGCAAAAATCCTCGTCATCGTCGTTGTAACAGCCGCTGTGCTGCTTGGAGCGGGTTACGTAGGGTACACTATAGGCCAGTCAAACGGAGCCGTACAGGGCTATCTGGAGACGATGGACTATCTTAACGGACTACCAACATCGGAGGTATGCAAATGAGTTGCACAAAGACAATCGCCAAGATTCAGGAAGAGCTATCAGCCAAGTGGCCCACACGCGAAAAAAGCAAGCGACTAAAGGGTAATACGATCACGTATATACCGTGGTATGAAGCCGTCAGCATTATGAACCACGTTACGGAAGGGCATTGGGACTACCGTATTGTAAAGGCGGGACATAATGAGATTAGCGGTAAGTTTGAAATGGTTGTAGGTGTCACCCTATATGCAAGTGACGGCACGATCTACCGCGAAGGCACAGGTAGTGAAGATAGCTCTACTGACAACTACGGAGACTATCAGAGCATCGCTGAGAGCATGGCTTTGCGCCGCGCCTTTACGAAGTTTCAACTGGGCATTTATATGTACCGCAAATAGGAGAAAACAATGGCTGAGAACTTGGCATGGATCAAGTTCTTCGTGGGGGACTGGCGTAGGGACCCGAAGGTCGCTATGCTGTCAGCATCAGGTCGCGGTGCGTGGTT
>Ga0209929_1000073_pt1 | contig 35668 bp, 51 predicted proteins | sample SalPon2_C_H2O_MG_2_FD_185731 | JGI IMG/M metagenome (GOLD analysis project Ga0209929, IMG submission 185731) | Salt pond water microbial communities from South San Francisco under conditions of wetland restoration - Salt Pond MetaG SF2_C_H2O_MG... ... | reverse complement strand
TTATTTGGTTGTAAAATTTGTTTTCTATTACGCTAAAATTACTCGCCATCTTGTTTTAATTTTTTTTCAAGTTCTTCAACCTTTTTTTTATCACCTGAAATATGTGCTTTCAATAATTGTTCAAAAGTTTCTTTTTTTTCTTGTGGTAAATCGTTAACATTTTTAAATATTGTCGACAACGCATTTTTTTGCATTTCCATTAGTTCATTTTTTATTTCCAATAATCTATCTATCATACCTCTTTTTCTTCAGAATTTATCAACCAATTTTTTTGAACCCAATAATTGGCTGTGACTTTATCACTTAAAACTTTCCAATTTAATGCTGTATATCTTCCTAATTTACCCGATTCAGTTGTAAAATATGCGTTATTCAAAATTAGTGAAAAATCTTTTATATTAAATTGAAATTCTACATTTTCAAAAACTTCTTTTCCATTTGTATCATTTGTGTCTAATGGATTTCTAACACCCTCAACCAACGAATCATAACTGTAATATTTGTTGTAAATGGCTTTTGCACCTATTTTATCATTGAAATCTTCAGGTATTAAATACCTTCCAAAACTTCCACCCTCTAAAATGCCAATTTTAGGCTTTGTAAAAAAATGATTTTCAACTCTTAATGCGCCATCCCTAGATAAAACATAAGAACCTAACGTTTCAAGTATTGGAAATGTTTCTGTTAATTCGTCTGAGTATAATTCAAATGTTTCTTTAACTGTTTCACGCAAATCAAACAACCCAATTTCAAGATCAGGAATAATTTTATCAATTATTTCATCAACTAAATATTTCCTTGAAACTAAGCAATATGGTATTTTAATTTCCTTAAACCCGTTTAAATTAACTCTTTTTGTGTTCACTGTTGTGATTGGTTCAACAATTACTGTGTGCCTTCTGTTCCCATTTGCGCCATCTGCCGCATCTTGTATTGTCCACCTGTCAGAATCATCAGTTTCATATGAAAATGATTTACCGGCATAAACATCCTCACGGTTTAAACGCCTTTCACCATTATTTTCTAAAACGCTTTGTTCAATTAATGTGTCGGGCATAATATAACCCGCATCTAAAATCCAAAATGGATCACTTTTTGGTCTTAAATGAACGGTTGATTCTTTTATCATTATTTCACCGTTGCACAACCTTAAAGCTAATTCAATCGCTTCTGATAAATTATACCCAAAATTATTTGGTTTTAATATACCGCTTTGTTCCAATGTTGTTTCAGGCGTTGTTAATCCAATTTCATCTGATTTTGATGGTATTAATATTGGGTTTTCAGCCCACGTTCCAAAATCAACTGAATACCCTAAATAATTAAACGCTTGTGTTAAATAATTTTTTAATGAAATTGCTGAATGATACCTGATTGGGGGAACAAATGTTTCCCTCGCTTCTTTTATTAATTGTATCAATTGTACAACAGTAAGTGATAAAGCAAACAATGTTTGCGCTAAATTAATCAGACCTAAAGCTGAACCAAGTACTGTTGATATATCGGTTGCAATGCCAATTAATTTAAAAACTTCATCAAAAAGTGTTTTTGTTGTCGTGAATGTGATTGATAATAATTGTATCTTTTCTAAATTTGTTTTTCTGTTTTTAACGATATAAGGGAAATTAACATAATGTGTTGAATTTAAATAACCGGCATCTTCTAAAAAAGCCATATTAATATCAGCACCCCTATATTGAATTAATGAATTATCTGAATCTTCTAAAAATAAACCAACTTCTGTTTCACTTGGTGACAAAATTTTATACCTATTGTAATCACAGATAAATTTAAACGGATACGAATTTACAAAATCAGTAACTTCAAATTCAAATAATGCACCTTCTGTTGGTAACGCATCATGAGCAGCCCTTAAAATATCACTATTTTTTGATTTATCACTATTGCAAAAAACAACTGAATCTAAATTTATTGATGCTCGTGGGCTTATATCGTAAACAGCATTTAATTCTAAACCATCCAATCCCCTGACCGTTGAAATTGGAATACCATTTAATGTCATATTGATAACCGTTATCATATTCTGTTATTTGAATAGTTTACTGTTTTAATTGAATTTTGTTTTTTAAAAACATCCCTATCTAAATAAACATATTGTTCAGGAAAATCAATTGAATTAAACGCTTTGCGCATTTCTTTAATCTCACTAATTAATTGAGCATCATTATTGCGTTTATTCATTATTAAAGAGGATGTGTTTAAGTTTTTCCAATTTAATGCCGAATCAACAATGTCAGACGTTTTATAGATACCGTTTGAGTGTAATCTATCGCTGTCTTTTGCGCTTACAATGTGTTCATTATCGTGAACCCTAACAATGTGACCATCTTTTGTTCCTGTTTTGCCTAACGAATCAGCAACTGTTAATTCTGTACCATCATAAAATGATGCTAATTGCGAAATAAAATTACCAATTTCACCACCGGTTGTTTGAAACGGGTTTGAATTACCTTGTTGTATTAATTGATTTACACGTTCTAATCCCGCTGTAACAATTAAAAGGTTTCGTTTTTTCTTTTCTAAATCTTCTATTTCAGCAGTTTCTTTATCTATACGTCTTTTTTCTGCTTCTGCGGATTTAATCGCTTGCGCTGTACCTATTTCTTGAAGCCTTTCAACCTCTGACTCAGACTTTGCTATTTGTTCTTCCGATGCTTCTATTTGTTTGTCTAAATCCTTTTCTCTTATCTCAGCTATTTTCTTTAATGAATCTACGGTGACTTGTGTTAATTTTTTTATTTCATCAATCTGTTTTGCGGTTAACTTAGTATTTTCAATAGCAGCATCTTTTTGCGCTTTTCTTCCCGCTTTTCTCAATGCCTCTAAATCCCCTTCGGCTTTTAACTCGAAATTTACTCTAGACATCGAATTAGCGTTAACCAACTTTAAACGCTCGTTTTCTTGTTTTATTGCTATTTCGTGGTCTGATAAACCTAATTCGTTTATTTTTCTTGATGTGTCGTTTGCTATTTCTAGTTTCTTTTGTGATAAAAAATAAGCAATGGTTTCTTCGTCATTTGTTTGTAGTCTTAGTTCATTCTCATACTTAATCAAGTCTAACGCTCGTTCTTTTTGATATTCTTTTAATGCTGCTAATCTAGGATCTTCTTTTTTTCCCCTTGAACTAGTACCACCACCATCACCAAACAAAGCATCAAATAATGGTTCATCACCAACATCGCTCTCTAAATTAGCTATGGCAGCGTTTATTTCATCTAATGCTCTTTGAGCAACATCAACCATATTATCAATTGATGCCTGTTCTAATTCAGTTACTTGAATTTGTTTGTTTGGATCAAAATCAGCTATATTTGTAGGGGTAAACTCTAAAGATTGTTTTTGCGCTTCAGCTAAAGCTTTTTGAGCCGATATTCTTTCTTTTATTAATTGGGTTAATTCTTCTTGTATTGCTTCTGCTCTTATTCTTGTTTCAAGTGTTGATACTAAATCTTTATAGGCTACATTTAACTGCTCAACAAATTCAGCCTCATCTGAAAGGTTCTTTAGTGTAGTTCCGTATTTTGAGTTTACATTATCTAATGCTTTTTGCCTATCGTCAGTACCGGCTTTTGTCTTTTTTAATGCTTCAAAAACTTTTAATAACTCTGCATTCTCATCTTCTAGCTTTCCTTTTGTATTTTCAGCCACGTTATTAAAAGCCTCCTGTGATCTAGTTAATTTTTTAACCTCTTCATTTGAACCAAAAAGCTCGGACGTAAAGTCAATAAGCAATGGTACTATAAGAGTTAAAGCGGAAAGAATTAAACCGAAAGGATTTAATTTCATCTGTATGTTGAAAACTTTCATAGCCTTAGTTGCTAAATTTTGAACAAATGCGTATGCTTTAGTATTCCTTATTGCTACAATAGTTCTTTTGTTCATTAAAGATTGAGCGACACTAGCACCTTTTACAGCAGCCTTATATACAATAAACGCTTTTCCAACTTGATATATTGTGTCTAAAATTATTTCTAAATTTTCTGCCAAAAATTGAACTACATTTTTTAATTTATCACTTACACCTCCCGCACCATCTGCTCCTAAAATGTAACCTTCCCACGCACTATTCAATAATTCCAATGAACCTTGCAATGTGTCTAATTGTTTGTCTGCCATTTCTTCAGCAGCTCCCGAGGAATCTTTCAAACTTTGCGTTAACTCATTTGTTTTATCCCTACTATTTGCTAAAATAACCCCTAAAGTTGAGCCTTTTTTCTTGAATAAATCAAAAGAAGTACCTAATTGATCAGACGAATTAGCAATTTGATCTAATGCTTCATCAAATGTTATGCCTTGTTCCTTTGCAAGTAGGAACATATTTCTTAAACCTGTTCCCGCACTACTCGCATCAATACCCGCATCTGTTAATGAACCTAATAAAGCAGTAGTTTCTTCAACGGTCAACCCTATTGCTGATGCTGCGGGTGCAACATTAGACATTGCAGAACTAAATTTATCTATATCCAATGATGAACTGCTAAATGATTTAGCCATTACATCAACCAATCTTTGGGTTTCTGTAACATCCAATCCAAAACCTCTTAAAGTTGAGCCAACAATTGATGCTGCGTTTGCTAAATCCGTTCCTGCTGCTGCTGCTAATTGTAATGTCGCTTCGGTAACACCTTCAATTTCTTTTTGTGTAAAACCTAATTTGGCAAATTCTAATTGTAGTTCTGAAACCTCTGCCGCTGTAAATTTTGTTGTTGCACCTAATTCTTTTGCCATTTCAGTTAACCCGCTCATTTCATCACGAGTAACCCCTAAAACAGAAGCCAAATTTGCTTGTGCTTGATCGAAATTTTTAACGATGTCAAAAGTATTTCTTAAACCCCTATTTAACAATTGAACACCGCCAACAATTCCCAATGCACCCGCAAATTTCTTTAAACTTGCAATAGCACCACCCATTGCTTTTGGATAATTCCCAACATTCCGTTGGAATTGTCCGGCTGCTGCATCAGCAGATTTTAGTTTTTGGTCTAATTCAGTAACCCTCCTTTTTAATTGTTGCGTTTTTTTACTTCCTTCACCCTCTGTTATTATTAAATCTTTTAATTGCTTTCTTAATTTAATTAATGTTTTTGATTCCTTTTCATACGCACCCGCTAAACCTGTTGTTTCTCTCGCTAATTGTTTATTAACCTTTCTTTGCTCTGAAATTAAAACCTTTAATTCTTCGTTTTGTTGAATTCTATTTGAACGTAATCTTGTTAATTTTTCTTCCAAAGATTTTTTTTCATTATCAATTGCAATAGATTTTTTTCTTTCTGCATTTGATTTTGAAACCGCCTGTGTGATGTCACGAATTGATTTTGCAGTTGCACCACTTTGCGTTTTGGCAACTTTACTTAATTGGTCAGCTGTTTGCTTTCCTTGTTCTTCTAATTTTTCAAGAACCTTCAATAAATCTTCACCTTGTTTGACCGCTTTTGCTGCCCAACTATCGTTGATTATCTCGTTGCCCTCTATTCGCTTCGCCATTTTTAATTAAATTTTTTAGGGCATAACCCCATTCAACAACGGTTATTTGGTTTGGATCATTGCCTTTATTTGGTGAGCAAATAATTCTAAACCCTTTATTTTTTTCTAATACTTCTTTAATATCATAAAAACCAAAATGTTCATTTTTCTTTTGGTTCAATTCGTTTTCTATGATGTTAATATAATTCAATAAAACCCTATTTTTTGTTTTAATAAATTTAGCATTTAATTGAATTAATTTTATTTGTTTTCTTATTCTTATTTTCACCTCACTTGGTATTCCAAATTCAGCGATATGTTGTTCTTCTAAATCATTCCAAAGTTCAAAATGTTCTTTTAAAATTTTCCCCTCACATTTTTTAAATAAATATTTTAAATCACCTGTGTTTTGTATCTGTTGCCAATTCCATTGTGGCATCTCGTAAATATTATCCCAAACCTCCAATGTATTTTCTGACATAATTAATGTATAAATCTCTTACTAAAGCTATTAATTTTTCTTTGCTTTCATCCGTTAACCCTTCAATGTTTTCATTGTACATTTCAAATAAACTTCCATTTGGCTTTTCAGGGTTGGAATCAATCACAATTGCATTGCCGCGAATAAAAACTTGAAACGAATCGTAATAATCACCCGTTTGATAAACTTCATACGGTTGACCACCACGCCCTAACGGATCAGAAACACCATAAACAGAACGCTGTGTGAACCTATTAAACAATTCATTGCCTAACGAATCAATATGTTGCTGTTTAAGCTGTTTTCGTGTGTTTAAATCAATTATTAAAGACTTAACAATATCATTATCCAAAACATCTTTAAAAATCCGTCTTTCATTGCCTTTTAAGTCAACAATTCGTTTTGTTGTGCTATATAAAACGGTTTCTTTAAACATCTTAAATTAATGAAAATTAACCCCCCATTTCACAATTTAATGCGAAATGAGGGGATTAAATAATTTAATCTTCAACTTTGGCTTTGGAAATACGTTTTTTCCCCACTTCTTTTTTTACACCGGCTGCCTTTGCTATTTTTCGCAATGTATCGCCTTTATAAACTTTTTCAAGTTCGTCATAGGTGTAACCTTTTACCGCTTCTAAATTAACGTACATTGTTCTATTTCCTAATTCAATAATCATAATACTATGGTATAGTTATAGAAAGTGTTGAAGCTGCGTAAAATCCGGTTTTAGCAAATGTTAATGTTAAAACATGCGTTGGTGTTTGTGCCGGAATTACAAAAGTGTATGTTCCATCAGGTGCTTCAGTTACAGATGTAATTGTAACAGAAGATGCTGTTGTTTCGTTGTAAAGTGTGAAATCAGCCAATACACCGCCTGAAAATACCGCTGCATCAAATTTAGCACCGTAAATTGTGTCAATTTTAGAAACAAAACCTTCTGTTGTAACGCTTGAAGGAGCACCCATAACCACAGGAATCAAATCAACATAACTTAATAAATCAACTGTTAAAATTCCATCAGCAGTTGAATCAGGATCATAAGCAATGAATGCTGCATCTTCATCTTTTTCAACAATTGAAATAACAAAAGAAACAACAATTCTTGCTGTATCTTCACGTTGGTTTCCAACAAATCTTGCATCAAAAGTACCTTTTTCAATTTTGTAACCTCTTAAAAGGTTTTCATCTTTACCGTTACCGGTTAATTGTGATTCATCAGTAATGCCATAAAACATAATGTTTCTGCATTCTAATTTTTTCAATTCACCTAATAATTGTGGTGTTGCACCTTCGATAATTTCGAATTGTACAGGTCTGTTTCCTTCACTCGCTTTGTAATTTACGTTGTTAGCTGTGTAAGTTAACATTTCTTCACGGTTGCCCGTAAAATTCACCACAGAAGGTGTTAACATCAATCTTTTTGATGTGTCAGAATTATTGATTAATGCGCTAATAAAAGCATCATTCAACGTATCTGTTGCTGCGATTCCATTAGATGCTCCGGATGAATCCTTTACATCTTGGAAACCGATTTTTACGGGATAACCCATTGTTTGGTAGCATCCCGGTTGTCCAAATGTTGGCATTACGCCACATAAACAATTTGCCATTTGTTTAAATTTTAATTAATAAAAAAATTGCTCCCATTTTCTCACCGTTGGGATGCTTTAACGGTTATCTTTCAACTTTTTCCAATCTTTTGTCGTGTTCTTCTAACTTAACATCGTGTCTATTAACTAAAATTGTTAACTTTTCATTGTTAGAACTCAACCTTGATTGAATTTCTTCAATATCTCTATGCTTGTAAACGCTTATTTTTCTATCTCGATTATAAATGTATAAAAGTAAAATTACAATAATCCCGAACAAAGAACCAACAACAGCCATTGGAATCCAATTCCCACTATTTGCTTCGTTTATGATTTTGACTACCTCCTGTACTTGTTCTTTGTCCATTTTATAAGCCTAATTCTGTTAATGTAAATTCACGTGTAAGTAAAGCCTGATATGATCCGCTATGATTCCCAACTCCAACACTTGCGCCACTGTAAAATATCCCAATAGTTGCCGATTCTCTTGTACTTACCCATACCCGTGTATTTGTTGCACCTACTGAATGATTGAATGGCGCATAGTTCATATAATTGCGTGTTATGCTCAAATTAAAAATGTTTGTCAATTGATTATAATTGCAAACGTACCAACCCGTAAAACTTGCCTTAGTATATGGTTGATTGGATAATTGATTAGTTAGCGTATTCGCTGCGTTCAAAGTGTTATAATAACCACGAACGGTTGCCCCTCCTACGTTCCAAGTTGACCAATCAATCACTATTCCATTTGCATAAATTTGCGTGCCTAAATTGTCTGTAAATCGGTTTAAATTACCAAATGGATTGTTCGCATTTAACGTAAAAAAATCTACACCGTTACCGAATTGCAATGCACCGTCATCTTGTGCTTGATAAGAAACGTTAGCACCCGTCTTAAATAAACTCGCAGAATTATTCGCTATGATAGGATCAGGAACAACAACAACCCCATCCGTGATAGTTCCGATAGGTGAACCATTTTCGTATTCTACGGGAACATTTAACGCTTCTTCAGGAACTAAGGAATCAAATGCTGCACCGTTAACCGTAATTTCAGAGTTGCCCACAATTACGTCAGCCGTTCCACCACTTGCAACCGTTTGATTGAATACACCGTTTAGATTTACCGTTGCATCAGCGCAAGTTATTGGGTTTGGTATTTCAATAACCCCACCAACATTTACCCCTACTTCTGTTCCATTTTCATATTGCACCGGAACATCTAAAGTTCCACCACTTGCAACAGTTCCAAATTCAGAACCGTTTACTGTTACATCCCCATCAGTACACGCTGTTGAATAGCTGTATGTTGTACCGGCTGCTTGTCTTGCAACTAAAACACCATTTTCCATAATTGTTACCGGAACACATAAAGGAACAATTGGTGAATCACATTTAAAATCATATCTTATTGAAAAATCTAATCTTAAAATGTGTCTATTTGAAATGTCTGAAAATTGTATTTTTTCACGCAAATCTGCGCTTAAACTTAAATCTGAATAAACAGAATCAAATCCCGTTATTCTTTCAATATCGCTATAAATAAACCGCTTAACATCTTTGAAAACTTGCAACACATCAGAATTGAATACCTCATCAACTCTTTCAGCATCACCATATAATTTTACCAAATCTGCTTGGAAGATAATTGAAACATCCTGAACAATTTGGTTGTTGTCATTTTGGTATGTGCTTTGGTCATCAACTAAAAAAAACGAATTAACAGCAACTTTATCATCATAAAATGTTTCTTTGTAGTTTTTGCTGTCTAAACTGATTTCCGGTATTGTTGAATCGTTTTTAAAGTTTTTGTTAACTCTTGGGTACATTGTATATTCAACACCATCAGCCCAAAACCCTAATAGATTTGCGTATGTTCTTTGTTGTAAAACGTGAATAGCTTTATCAACGCCCTTCCTATTTGTTTTCTCAACAATTGCCATATTACAAAAGTGTGTCTATCATTGCACGTTCACCAAAGTAACCGTGAATCAATTTATTCATTTCATTTCTAACGTGGTTTACCTCACCCAACAATGTCGGCATTAATCCGGTTACTTTTAAAACGCTTAAATTATCATTTGTGCCTTCCAAAAGTTCAATCAATCTTGCTGATTGCATTTTTGATTCTCTTTCGTTTAGGTTTGATCTTAATGATGCCAAATATATTTCAATACATTTTACCTGAACAGCCAATTTAATTGCTGTTGCAAATAAAAATTTGTTTTGGATGATTAAATCTGTGTAATCATTGTAAACCGTTATGTCAGGGTTAACACCTATTGCTTCATCCATACCATCTTCATTGTCTAAATTTGGCAATGTGTTGGTTGTGTGACCTGAAAAGTAATATTTGTCAATATACAATTCAGAGATATAAGACATTATATCACTATTTTCATAATCACGTTTGAATGGCTTTAAAGTACCTATCCCTGAATAATTTGAAAGGTAACCTAAATAATATTCACCCTTATAAGTATCACCTGAATTATCAACAACCCAATCTAAAACTTCTTCTTGATGTGTTGACGTTATGGTAATAACTTTTGAATTAATTGGTGCATCTTTTGATGTGTTAAACAACATTAATTCAATATCACCACTACCTTCAAAATCCAATAAAACCCTTTTGATTTTGAAAGCTATATTTTTTTGATTTGATACGCATATCTTAAAGCAAACAAAACCATCCGGTAAATTTTCCGTATTAATCCGATTTTGAGCATTCTTGTATAAAACTTGTCTATCAATGTAATCAGGTTTATTAAAAACCCTATTGCAGACATTAACAATGGCATCTTCTTGAAGATTTTTTAAAGCCTCATTAAATTCTGCATCTGATAAACTTGAATAGTCTTGCGTATCATATAAAAACTCAACCTTGCAATGTGGATTTTCAGAAACCCATTGATCACTTGCTGATGATGAATTATTTGCATCCAATATTGCATAGGTTGGGTTAAAGGGTTGCCGGAAACCGACAACCCCATAAAGATTTGTTTTTATTTTATTTGCGTTAAACATCAACTAAACAAATCAAATTATTAAACTAATGCGAACGCCAATAAAGGTGTTTCAGAAGCTGTTGACAATGGTGAATATTCGTATGCAATGTCAAGTGAAATTTCAGTTTCAATCTTAACGTCTTGCGTATAACCACCTAATGAAGAACCATTTGCGCCTTCCATGTAAGTATGAACAGCATATTGAACGTTGTCAACAGGGTTAATGATTGCACCATAGTTAGCAATTTGACCGAATTCACGACCTTGTCTGTTTTGAACAGGAATCCAAGGTAATGCAGCAACTGAACCTTCAGGAACAGCAATCCAATACCCTTTTGAATAAGCAGAAGCCAATCCCGCTGCATCAGAAGTTAATTTTGGATCGTGGATAATTCTAATGTCACCAAATTGGAATTCAGTGTTAGTTGCGTTCCCCGCACCTTGATTCATTTGTGACCAAAACTTACGATAAGCAATTGAATCGGCAACAATAACGAATCCGGTACCTTGATATTTGTTTACATCCATTACCATTTTAGTGATTGCAATTGCATTGTCACCGGCTGCACTTTCAGTAATTTCAAATGTATCATCTGTTGCATCAAATGTTCCGTCAGCAGTTGCAACGTTAACACCTGAACGGTTTGCAAATAAATAATCGTGAGCAACCGTTTCAAGACCTTCCATGAAGTTAGCAATTGCATTCTCCATTTTAGACATATGCAATTCTTCAAAAGAATACAATTTGTTGTCAGCTTCTTTGATTAAAGAAACGAAATCATCATTGTAAGTGGTCCAAGATGGTGTTAATGTGCTTGAATCACCTTGCGCACCTGTGTGATTGTGTGAACGCCCTGAACCTAATGCACGACTTGTTCGTGTGAAAAAATTAGTTTCAACCGCACGATCATCACGGGTTTTTAATGATTCGTAGTCAGGAATCATTATGCTTGTGTTTTCAAGAAACAATTTATGGACAGCGGGAACACGGTAACGCAATTCTCCCGCTTGGAATTTGCCAATCAACTTGGCTTGTGCTTTTACTAAAGCAGCAGTAGCGAAATTTGCCATTTTTAAATGTATTAAATGTTAATTATGATTTTTTGGAGTACCACTCCTGAGACTTTGGAACACAGTTCCGAATGCAAATATAATAAAATTTTTCAATTTAAATTTTTTTCAAATATTTTTTATTAACATTTACATTTACATTTACATTAACATTTACATTTACATTTACGGCTTCCACTTGCTTAGCAAATAGAAGCAAATGCTTAGCAAAATAAAGCAAATGCTTAACCCCTTTTTGATAGGTTGTAAACTTGATTTTTTAACCGTTCAATTGAATCTTGCATATCATTTGTTTCCTTTGTGGCTTTTAAACATCTGTCACGCCAATAGTTTCTTTCTCTGACCATTAAATCAAATTTTTCATTCCATTGGTCAATCATTTGTTGAAGTTGTTCTTCCTTATTCATAGCTGTATATTTTATTTAATTCATTTAATTCTTTTAATAATTGATCTCTTGTTTCACCATTTTTTGAAAACACTGTTTTTGTCAATTTTTCTCCAAAAACGCTATTCATAAAATCAATCGCTTTTGCTTTATCTTGATCATTTAAACCGGCAAAAATGCTCTCAATGTTTTTATTTCTTTCACTTGCCTTAGCATAATCACCTTTGTATTCTAACATATTTATATGAAAGTTGTAACCCATTACATATTTGCAGAAAATTTCCAACCCTGTCATATATTTTTTTTCAAGGTAATTTTGTAAATCACTTTTGTTGATTCTTTTCTTGTTTAAAAACAAATCCCAATCACCTAAAAACCCACCTAATTTGATAACGTGAATTGTTTCAGACTTAACATTGAATTGAAATTTAATACCTTTTAAATCATCACTTTGTTCTTCAACTTGATTTATCCAAGAATCGCAAAATGTTGGCATTAATTTCTTTACAAAAAGAACCGCATCAGATTGCATTTTTTCAGGTGTGAACGCTTGGTTTTTGTAATCGCTGTATGTTTGATACTTTTTCATAGCTTTTAATTTTATGTAAATATATATAAAATATACTACTAAATCGCTTTTTTTTAAAAAAGTTTAAATATTTTTTTTGAATACTTTTTGATGCAATAAAAATTATCTTGCTTTTCAAAGTATAACATATATTCTACGTCATTTGCAGAACCTTCTCTTGGTTTACGCCCACTAATATATCCGGATGATTTTACGCTGCTTAGATCGCATATAATTAACCCATCAAAACAATTCCAAATAACAATTGGTTCTGTTTTTTTGTCAACCAACTTGACAACCTTTCTTGCAGCAATTGGTAATGGAAATGCGTTTTCAATTTTCCGGTTTCTACCTTTCACCTCAATGTGTTGAATTCTGTTTGGTTTTGTCACCCTGTAATCAATGTCATTTTCACCTAACTTTTCAAAAGATGAATTGAACACCTCACAATATAATGTGATGGCATCCAATTCATTTTGTAAATCTTTATTTGTTTCAAACCGCACCTGAAAGTTCTTTTAATTCTTCAACAATTTCAAACCCATAAAAGTAAACTAACATATTGACAACTCTTTCAGCATCTTTGTAAACTTCTGTATTTTCCCCAAAATGCCAAGAATGAAGTTCTTCCAACATATTAACAGATTCAAATTCACCGATATTATGTTTTTTGAGCCATTCTGATGCGTTATAATACCCAATGATGTAGTAATCTTCGTTGAACAATTTATGGTGTAAATCATCATCATTTAAATCTAAACCTAAATCTAAAATTTGTTCTTTTGCGTAATCTAATAATTCTTCTCTTACTGAATTTTTCATAACTTGTTTTTTTAGTTGTTTAATTAAATTTCTTCTTGTTGTTCTTTGATAAAATCTTCTAATTCGTAATCATCATAATCTTCAAAATTTTCTGCAACTTCCTTGCATTGCATTATTAAGTTAACAAACGCTTGTTGCTCATCTCTTGATAAATCATTTATTTCACCATTGTTGATCGCATCAATACAATCTTGTAAATCTAAACTTGTGTTTCGGAATCTGCAATAACTCATATTCATAGCTTCTGTTTTTTTTGTTTTTTTAATGTTTGTTACTACCAAAACCCCGAACCGATTATGGTTCGAGGCGATGGTGAATTTTAGTTAGCTTCTTTTTCATCTCACATCTAATTTTGTAGTCGATTTACAAACATAAGAATCATTTTTATTAGGAACTATTGTTGGATATTTTCTTGCTCCTCTTCTTGTTGGTTTTTCTTGTTTAGAACTACCCTTAAAAATTCTTAACTCTTTGCCGTTCTTTTGGTGGTCTATTTCTATTGATTCAACAGTAAGCCATTGATTCCATCCAAATTTTACTTCCATTCCTTGCTTTACTTCTTGCGCTTGTAGTTTCATTTTGCTTTTTTTTAATGTTCACTACAAATATATATAAAATATATTGTTCTACAATGAAAAAAGTAAAAAAAAATTAAAAAAAATTTCTTTGAACGCAAAAAACCCAACCTTTTCAACGGGTTGGGCTTCTTTTTATTTTTTGTTTTTTTTATAAATCTAATGTTCCTGAATTGATTCTTTCAGTCATTATTTGATTAAATCCTTCACTATTTGGTGAATGGCCGGCATCCATCATTTCTTTTGTGAAAGCTTCCAATGATTGTTTTGATGATCCACCTGAACTATCAGAACCACCCGCACCACCTGTTGCAGATTTTAAATAATGTGGGTTTGCATCAAAATAACTTGTAACAATTTTATCAGCACCCAATAAATTCAAATGTTCATCTTTTAATGGTTGACCATCTTCGCCAATTCCGTAAATCATATTGTTTTCATTGACATCCAATTTAATATCATCCAACATCAATTTCATTATTGATTTTTTTGGAATAACAGTATTGTCAGGAATCAATTCGGCAACCTTTGAAGATATGGTTTGATTTTTTTTGTAAGTAGAAAAATCATTTGACAAATTTTTAATCAATGATTCTTTTTCTAACAATGTGCTTTTCATTTGTTCCAAATCTTTATTCAATTCGGCAACCTTTTTGTTTGGTTCTATCTTTGCACCTTCAAGTTCTGAATTAACTTTTGATGAAATTAATTCATTAATGCTTTCCAATGCTTTTTCATCACTTTTGTGTAAACCTTCTCCCTCAATGCCTAAAGATTTTAACAACTCTTTTCTGCCTATTTCAGCACCAATTGTTGTTCCTTCTTTGCGCAAGTTAGATGTATAGGTTTCTTCTTCCTCACCTGTTCTAATAACCAAATCTGACTTAACGTCAAATGACGGTGCATCACTTTCCAATGCTTTTTTTAATTCTTCTGAATTGATTTCAAAAGACTTTCCGTTGATGTTTAACTGCATTTCTATTTGTTTTTATTTAACAACTCTTTTAAACTTTTTACACTTGACCGCTTATCATATTTAACACCTAATTCATCCAATTCATCTGTAATTTCTTCTTTTACAGTTTTTCTTGTTTGTTTCAAAGTGTTTGCCATTTCAGCCATCACATCAATTAAATCAGCTTGACCTAATGATTCCTTTTTCCGCTTTGATTCATTTTCTTTTAAGCTAATTTCACGCTGTTTTGAAAGTTCTTTTGTGGCTTCTTCGTCAATTTCGTACCACTCGTTGTTGTCGTGAAAATTACGTTCTTCAACATAACTTCGTTTTAACACTTTACTTGATTGTGTCATTTCTTTTGTTCCGGTTGGATCATATTTTCCATCCCTTCTCGTTAACAATTTGTACTTGTTAGCAACTACGATATTACTCATATTTGTGTATTTATTTGATTTGTGTTTACATAACTATTAAAATCATTTGCTAATTCTTCAACAGGTTTATTCTTATCAGCTGTATTCCAAAAATTAACAAATAATATTTTTTTATACGATTCAGAAGCACCAAATATGTCACTAACTTCTTTGACAGAATTGTGAACATACGGTTCTAACAATCGTTTCTTTTGCATATAACCCAACATCACTTGGTCATTTTGGTATTTACTTAAAATGTATTCATCAAGTAATTTATCCAAAACTGTCACATTTGCACCTTTTGTTCTTGCTTCTGTGTAATTATTCAAAATAACATCAGGTGATTCAATTATAAATCTTCTGCCGTAAGAATGATAATATTTAATTTCTTCACTATGCGAATTATCAACCCAATCAACAACCCAATTCGCTAGTGTATTATGCGCCCATTCAACTTTGTCAGCAAACCAACCTAATTTATTCATAACCGGCTGAACATCAATAAACCTTCCTGTTGCTGTTTCGTTACGGGTTTGTGACATTCTTCTTGTTCCCCACATTGTTGATTCAATCAATTCTTCTGCATCTTTTAAATCATCATTATATCTTGCCCACGTTTCCAAATCAGGAGAAACATAACCTTCTAAATTTGGAGTAACAATTGCATCATCTTCTCGTGGCATTGGCAATGTTGTGATGTCGGTTACATCATTAATTCTGATTTCGCCCTTTCCATTACATTGGCTACAATAATCATCACCCGTTTTACCTGTTCCTTGACAACTTCTACATTCTTTTACATATCTCCAATGTCTTGGGAAACCGTGTTGGAATTTATAAATTGTTCTAATTGATTTATCCCTTGCATAATCTTTGGCTAATTCAATAATTGGATTTAATGCTGAATATCTGAATTCACTTCCCATTTCTTGAATGTCAGACAATATTACTGCCGGTACACTTCCAAACATATGTTCAAATGTTCGTTCATAATCAACAATAAATTGGCTGCCATTTTGAATGATTCTCCAATCTGTTTTGCTATCAACTACACGCCAAATATTAACAGATAAACCATTTGTAACCCTTGTATGTGGTTCAAATATAATGTACTTACAAAGACTTCCATTTGATTTGTATGAACGTATGTCATAAATTGATTTATACGTTGGATAAATTTTCTTATCCTCGTAATATTCTAAAAATATAACGCCATTCGGATCAGTATTTGCTAACCTAAAATAGGTTTCAGAAAGGTATTGTTTTATAGATTTTTGACCTTTGAAATCGTTTAATGCTTTAAAAACTTTTTGCCTTTTTGCTTCGCTTTCAATTTCAATGTGCATTGAGCCACCTGATGCAGAAAAAATTGAATTCAAAGGTTGCATCACCCTATCAAATAAATCTCTGACATCTTTTGAATACCTTTTTCGTGCCATTGCACGGTCATTGCTTTCAATCTTTTCAATCTTTTCAATTAATACTTCTGAAAAGTTATTTCCGGTTACTAAAGCATCTAAAATTTTATGCTGATGCCTTGAATCATCAACCCATCTTGGAAGCTGTAAATTGGATTGTATGATTTCTATAATTTCTTGTTCTGTGAACTCCATAGTAAAAATATTACAAATATACAAATTTTATCGATAATCTATTAATTCCATAGCAGCATAACCAAAAGCATCAGGAATGTGCGACCATTCGTGTCTTGGTGTTCCGCTTCTTTTGTCGTGCCACGCATAATTATTTAACGATTTTTGAACATTTAACGAATTCTTGTCAACAATAATTTTATAGTCTTGTATTGTTTTTATTCTTCTGTTAACTGATCCCGCACCTTTTTTGCACCTTCTAATGTTTAAGCCTTTATGCCATAAATCGTTTATCAACCTTTTATCAGCAGCATCCGCAATGATTAAATTACTACTCCCACAAATTTCAATCAATGCTTTGTGTAATTCATCTGAACCTAAACCATTTTTGTATAATTCCTCTTTCAAATAAATTGTTTTTGTGTTGTGATTTATGGCTGTTTTAATTAATGCATCAGGATCATCAAAACCAAAATCTAAACCATAAATATAATTTAAACTTTCGTCAAAATCACCAATTTCCCAATCTTCATAAATAACACCTTCAGCAACATCTTTGAAACCACCTAATATTTCAAATTTATATTGTGACCATTTTTTTCGCAATTTTGCATCCGCTATTTCTTTTTGGTCTTTTGATAAATTTTCATATTCATTGTAAGCATCTTCCAACATTTTAAATTCTTCAATGTTGTGTTGTGCCATATTATCAATATTATCTTTATACGTTGAATGGATATATAAAGTTTTGTTTTTAACACCATTAAACCCACTTGGAACAATCGCATCATAAAATTCTTCATAAATCCAATGTTCTTTTGTTGGAGGGTTGAAAACTATAATTGCTAAACATTGAACATCTTTTGCTCTCATTGACCTTTTAACCTTATTCCATTCGTTGTAAGATTCTAATTCTTCACCTTCTTCTGTTTGGAATACGCTAAAATTCTCTAATGATTTTAATTTCGCTGTTTCCGTTCCTTTTGATGTTCTTTGACCGGTAATTGATATTCTGCCCTCACCACCTATTACAGAATAGGTTTTATTTGCAGCACTAAAAAATTGCTCATAACCTAAATCTTGCATACGACCTTCCAATGCTTCAGTAATTGAATTGTCAGTTGCTGACATTGTTTGTCTTGTATATAAAATTCTGTGATTATAATCTTTGGCTGCAATTGGATTCCAACAAGATAAAGCAAATGATTTACCTGAATCACGCCCTCCCGAAATTAAAATTGTATCAACTTCAGCCAATTCAGACCAATATTTTTTATCATCAGTAGAATAATTTTTAAATTCTTTTGAATTGACAACATTCCACGATTCAAGAATGTCAAACAATGGTTGATATGTTTTGGAAAAAGTTATTTCCACAACAATGGTTAATCTTCGCTTTTGCCTTTAAAATTAATCACAACCCTGTCATCATTAATTTTATCGCCTTTTGTTGTTATATCAACATTATTTGTTTCATTCCAACCTAATCTTGTTTTGGCTGCGTGAATAACTACTGATGGCACTTTATCTTTTACACATTCGTAATATTTGGACTTAATGAAATCAAGCTGCATATTTTCAATTTCATCAACTTTTTTTGCAAATTCCTCATCCTCACGCAACCATCTGTAATAGGTTGTTCTTGTGACATCAGAATTACGCAAAGCTGTTGTGACAACGCCCAAACTACTTTCTAACGCCTTCAAAACTCTTTCTTGTTGTACTTTTGTTCGTTTCTGTGCCATTTTGCAATGTTTTACGCCTGTTTGTTTATGTCGTGATTATAATACGGCTCTCCATTTATCTTAACATCTATAAGTGGCTCTAGGTTTATCATTCTATCTATTATTACTTGACAATACTTAGGATCTAATTCCATACCGTAGCATTTACGTTTAAGTTGATGTGCTGCTATCATTGTTGAGCCTGAGCCTAAGAATGGCTCAAACATAAGTTTGAATTCCTCTTTTAAGTTAATGGCTTTGAAAGGCAATTCAACAGGGAAACAAGCCTTGTGATTTTCTTGCTGAGAATTAGTATTGTTTACTTCCCAATGATTACTGCTTACAGAATCTAAACCTAACATATTTCCATTTGTTGAGAATACATATATAGGTTCCCAATCACGCATCAATGATCCCTTAAATGGAATAGTAGATGATTTCTTCCAACAAATTTGCTCTATCAAGAATTGTAAATGATTTTGAATCTGCTGAATGTATTCAAATCTGCTATTAGCATTATAACTTACATTCCAAAATATGAAACCATCAGTAAACAAAAAGCAGTTGTCTAATACACTTGTAGCAAAATCTACATAATCTGAACTAGCTAAATTATCTGAATAACCCTCAGAGTATAATTTAACACTCTTCTTTCTGTTAAATATATCTCCTTGACCTGATTTTGTATTTGCATTATATGGAGGAGAAGTAAAAGCCATATCAGCCTTCTTCCCATTCATCAACTTAGCCACCTGATCACTATCCGTAGAGTCTCCACAAAGCAATCTATGTTTTCCTATCTCTATTAAATCGCCTAATACAATGTTGGTTTTAATTCCACCCTCCGTCACTTCAAAATCATCTTCTTCCGCTTCAAGTTCTATTTCTGCATCAAAAGGAAACCCTTCTAATCCCCAATCACCTAATTCTGTTACTTCCCATTCATTTGCCAACATATCCCAATCCCATTCACCGAATGAAACATTATCTTTAATAATAAATTCTTTTTGTTGTTTTTCCGTTAAATCGTCTGCTTTGATAATTGGCACTTTTTTTAATCCGGCTTCTTTACAAGCTGATAATCGCATATTGCCACCTAAAACAATCATTTCATTGTTCACAACAATTGGTCTTAAATTAAGCATTTCAGGGAATTCTTTAATTGATTGAACCAATTTTTCAAATTTACTGTCTTTAATCAATCGTGGGTTATCGGGATTCTTTTGAATCTCGGTAATCTTAAGCATTTCGGTTTTCATAATTTATAGCATTTTTTTATTGTACTTCTTAGCTTTTTGTATGGATATAGCAACACCGGCTTTATCTGCTTGTTGTTTTGTGTCAAACATACATTTCCCACGCTCACCCCATTTCCACTTACCGTTTGCGCATTTTATTGACGGCATAATTTAATATTTACCCTGAACACTTCTTGGGCTGCTTTTCTTTGTACTACTTGCTGACCATAAATCTTTACACGCCCAATATCTTGCTGTCAATTTATCTTTTGCTTGATCACAGTTATGTCTTGCTCTGAATGATTTTCTTGCTGCATCAGAATAGTTGTGACCATAACCTTCTGAACCGTAATGTATTAATTTTTCAGTACCACCTGAACAGGCTTTTACCATCCTTTTTTTCCCTTTCCTATCTGATTTCATAGGTTGGTTACATTTCATTTTTGATTTATCAGCCATTCTTGTTGGTACTTTAATTTTTACAATTCACTTGTCAATTTGAAACCTTGCTTTGCTGCGCTAAATAATAGACCTGAAATAAAGCCTACAACAACAAAAGGAATACCTATTGCAACACCTATTGGTGTTAAAAAATACTTGGAAATAAAAATCATTGTTTTATTCATAATAAGCAAATATAATTATTTTTTTTTGAATTCTTGTTTTAATTTCTCAACATACAATGTTGCATCCATTAATTCTTCCTGAAGATGCGTTAACCAATCTAATAAATTTAAATCATCTCTATCCATTGTTTGGTTGTATTTTTTTATTCCAACCTCTGACCGTTGTTTATATTTATCAAGAACTGATTTAACAATTGTATCTTTTACCATAATTAATTTTTTGGAGGAAATGGCATTGGCATCCAATGAGTCACATTATCACAAACAATAAATTCATTTGATGTTAATGATGGCATCATAAACAATCCATTTAAATAAATACAACACATTATACCGTCATTTTCATTAAACATTTCTTCATCATTTAATATCGCTTTAATTTGATCTTCTGCTGTTATTGGTTGATAACAAATACAAACGCCATTGTTGTCAGGCATCATTTGTTTTACATCAATCCAATTCATTTATTTTTTTTTAATATTATCTAATTCAAAAAGACATTTAAATGTTTCATTAGCTGATTCAATAGCTGCATTTGTAACAGATGTATCAATTAATTCAAAAAATTCAGGATCAATTTCGTATGAATCATTTAACAATTTAAATGTTTTATTTTTTAAAAATTCTCTATATTGATTCGTTTTTTTTTTAAAATCTTTAACAAAATAATTTTGGTTTGAAATATCATCTAATGTATCTGCCAATGCAGATGTTAAAAATAAACTAAATAATAATAGTTTTTCGTCTTTCATAGCTTTTTAAAATATGTGTGTTAAACGTTATTTGGACTTGTTATTTTATAAATACCTATCATTATATGAATATAATAAATAATAAGCTAAAAATATGTGTTAAACGTGCGATTTGCCCGTGTTCTTTTGAATGGATAAAACCTTCTATTGCTTCAGGTGAATGTTGATAACCGTTTCTGTGATGCCAACTATCTGCCGGAGATGGTGAACGTAAACTTTCAACTGTTACATTTATTAAATCTTTTGCTGTTTTATGGTGAACGTGGTGCGTATAAAAATACCTGTGTTTTGCTTTTGACCACATATCTTTGGCTTCCACACTCATCAACATTCCTAAATCAATTTGCTTTGCACCATCACCGTGTGTTGTTCCAATTAAACTGTTTCCATACATTGTGTATTTTCTGTGTGCAATACTAACATCAAAGGTGATATTCTCACAATTTCTAAAATATGTAGCAATGACATCGGCAAGGAAAAACCCATTTGTATAATCGTGATTTGATGGGTTAAAAACAAAATGTACATCAGCAATTGACAACAATAATTCAATTACATCAATATAAAGTTGTTTAGCCATTAAGAAATTTTCATACCACATTCCATCCGTGTCTTGTGGTGTTCCACTTGTTGTTGTTCTTTTTGGTGTATCTGTGTGTAATATATCGTTTCCACCAATAAAAATAATCTTATCAATGGTAAACCCTCTTGATTTGTTTATGATCCCATTAACGCCATCTAAAACCCTTTTAACAGCAATTTGCTGATTATAATCTGTTCCTGTTTCAAAAGATGAACATAATTTACCAATGTGAACGTCTGCCGGATCAATAACTAAACAGTAAGAATCATTGTCTTGAATTCTTTTTATTGTTGGGAATGTTGGGGAATAGTTTTTTAAATCTTCAAGCAATTCATTTTTTAATTCCTCAAATCTAATTAATTCAGGTTCAACGTAATTTGGGTTTTTTACAAATGCAGATGAATTTTTATCTTTTACCCATAGGTGTTTTATTGCTTTCCAATCAACATCAAACCCTTCTGCTGCATTTCTTATTCCTTCGTTTAAACCTAATATTTCATCTTTATTTCTATAGATGTATTTTCTAAATGAATCATCATTAAACCCTAAAATAGTTCTTACAATTTCACCACTTGTTTTGCCTAATTGCAGACCTTCTTTGATTTTATCAAAATATTTATAATACCTTGAATTTCTCATTTGCTAATTTTGTATAAAAATAATATAAATTATTTATTTATCCATTAATTGCAAAAAAGAATCACCTAAAGGTTTGTCAATTTCTTTTATCGCTCTGTAAATTTTCCGGCTGTTTATTTTGTTTTCCTCTTTTTCTGCTTTTGTTGAATCAATACCTTGATGAGCGTAAATTCTTGCATCTATTCTGAGCAATTCATCAATTTTCTTTTTATCATCCCACGTTTTAAAGTTTAGGATTTTTTCAATATCGTTAATTGTGTACATAATTTATTTATTTTATTTTATATTTCTTTTTCAAATATTTACTCCATTGTTGTTGCTTTCTTCCGTTGATCAAGAACCAACCTAAATTTATTTCAAACCACTTTTTCATCTTTGTTTTGGTATTGGTTTCAACGTTTTCAGTAAGTCAGTTATGTCAAATAAAATGTCATACCCTTCTGAGTTGTCTAATATTTTACTGATTTTGCGTTTGATGTGTAGTATCAGTTCTTCCTGTCCTTTGGTGTAATCGTCACTCATCTTTGTTTTGGTTTAGTTTATATTCTTTCATTAACTCATCATAACCAACCCCATTTAACCATTTTTCACAATAATAAGGAATCATTAATAGCCAAAATTCATAATGTATATCTTTACTCATCTTTGTTTTGTTTTAATCTCTTTTCTATAAATTCAGTTTTAGTATCACTCATCTTTTATTTACAATAATAAGCTGAATAATTAGGCTTCAATATTTTCACATCCTCACAAACGCCTAACTTTGGGTTGTTATTGTCAGGATGAATTAAGAAATCAATTGAATTTGTATAACGTTTGTTCATTGTATCGTGAACAACCCATTTTCCGTTGATTTGCGGCTTTGAATTTGATTTAACTACTATTGTGTCACCAAATTCAAATAAACCCCTAAAACCTTGTTTATGTATTGTCTGCCGGTATTCATTCCATATTAAATCCCTACTCAAAGCACACCACCTGATTTCCTTGTTTTTTAATTTGATCGGATCAATTACTGATCCATCTGCTGTTGTGAAGGGATTATTATCACATTGCCTGACATTGCAATAATATGTTGTTGCTCTGTCAAGTTGAATGAATGGATATTTTTTAATTTTTACTGTGCTATAGTTTACAACCATAGTCATCAGCATTACAATAATTGTTTTCATAATCTTGTTTTTAGTTAATCGTTATTAAAAACACATTTATTTTATATACAATACAGAAACTTCATATTTTACTTGTTCCCAATATTTATAAAAATCACTTTCAGCTTCATAAACCAAAGGATTTCGTGTGTCGCTTAGTATCTCATTAATACAAATCAATGCACAATGTTGTTGAATTTCTTTATAATTTTCAACATCAGGAACATAGTCTATAAATGATCCTACTAATTCATTTGCTTTTTCTTTCGGTGTCATAATCTTTTTTTTATCTGTGACCGTTAAATTTTATTATTCAATTCATCTAAAATTAAATCCCATTCGTCTTTTGGTCTACTTTTCATTTTTATAGTTTAGGTAAATATTTTTTAAACTCCCCATCATTAAATAAGTCGATAGCCTCTTTTATTCCGTTTGAAATATGGCAGAAATATTCAGTATTGCCATTAACTGTAATAAAAGCGACATCAGAATAAACATCAGCAACCCACTTACCTGCTCTTTTATCTGCGCTTGAATGTTTTACATTTCTTTTTACTGTTTTATATACTTCTATTAAAGCATTTACACAACCTTTTTTAACTTCTGTTTTTTCTATTGCTTTTAAAAGTTCCATTTGTTTTTTTTTTAATGTTTAACTGATACAAATATATAGAAAATATATTAATAAACAGCAAAAAAAATATTTTTTTTTAATTTTTTTAAAAATTTATCTCGTTGGAAGGTTCATTTATCCAATCAAAATCTTCATTTGGGCTTAGTGATTTAATTTCTGATTGTTCAAAAACTTCATCTGATAATGTCATATCAAATGTTGGTATTGGTTGACCTTTTGCGTAAAATCTACCGGTTGGAAGATCATATAAAAAATCTATGTTGCCACCTATTTCACCTTGAAATTGAAATTTAGTTTTTAGGTTTACAAATCTTGTGAATGGTTCTTGGTTTTCTGATTCAAAAAATCTGTGGATTGCATAACCATTATGCGTTTGATTTCTAAAATCTGCCGAGCCGCTTACATCATATAAATTTGGGATTCTTGTATTCCCTTTTTCATCCTTTTGCATTTTGGTTGGATGTGCAACTAAACAAACGCTTACATTGTTCTGCTGTGCAAAAGCTGTTAAACGGGTTAAAACCTCATCAATACTATCTTTTTTGTTTCCACTTGGTAATAGTACCTTATTAAACGCATCAATAATAAAAATATCAATCCCAAAAGCAAACATCTGTTCTTTAAATTTTTCAAATATCCAATCCCACGTTGGCGCATCATTTTTATCAGGTGATGTAATATAAATCTTTTCCTTTGACCAATTTATATATCTTTCAATGTCGTTTGGTGTTATTCTTGCTCTGCCATCTATTTCTTTCCAAAATGGCTTACCAACGGCTTTTTGAATTAAAGTTGTTTGATGCAATGGCATTGGTGAATGTTCAGGTGAAAACATTGAAAGTTTTGAATCATAATCATTAATCAAGTTTAAAGAAAGCCATTCAGCAAATGAAGATTTACCGTGTGATGGTATTCCTGTGACAACGGTTAATTGACCACGCATAATTGAAAATATCTTCTTAAAATTGCCAAAACAACTGTTTTTTGGATAAATTGTTTCCGGTAAACCGTTATTGTATAAATCAAATATTCCATCTTTTAAATCAAGTGATGTGAACGTACCACTTACAGGAAATTTTTTTCTATTTGATAAATCAAAATCAATCTTTTTGGCAATTAGTGAACCATTGGCATCTTTTTCTGACCAATTGATATAATCACAACGCCATCTTCCCAAACGCTGTGCAATTTTTTCTTTTAATGCTTTACCTTTTTCATCATTATCAACTGCAATTATAAATTTTTGAATATCCTTTAAATACTTTTCCGAATTCTTCCAATATTCGTCATTATCATTTGCGCCATTTGGAACGCTTATTACGTTTTTGATCCCGTGTGAACGCAAAGCCAAAACATCAAATTCACCTTCAACAATATAAACTTCATCCTGACCAATAACGGAATTTATGTTATAGAATATTGGTTTACCACCTTGCGTTTGCGTAAATGATTTATCAGCTGACCGGTATTTCTTGTTCACTAATTTTTCACCCTCAAAATAATTAAACACAATATTGTTAATTTCTTTCTTGTGTTTTGGTTGGTAAAATACTTCTTCAGTAACCCCTAAATCAATCAATGCACTTTGGCTAATCTTTCGGCTTTCCTCAACCCATTTAATTAATTTATCTGAAAGCTGTGTGTAATTTTTCCAACTTTGTGATGGAATGTTATATTGCTTTTGTGAATAATCTGTTTCACCTGAATCACGAAATGTTAATGATTCGCAATAAAAACATTTTCCAACACCATCATTGTGATATATGACTAATGCCTTATCTTTTTTATCTGTTCTAATTTCATCACAATTTGGGCATCTTAATTTTTCCCTTCCCGATGTTTTTTTAAATTCTAATTTCTCCCAATCAATAAATTTGTTCATAGCACATCTTTTAAATAGTTATTTCTCTTTGATCCATCATCAGTTAAAACCGATTTATTTTTTTCCCAATATAGCAAATTAGATGTAATCTTTACCTTCCAATTTTTTATTGGTCTTTCATTTAAATCTTTCCAACCATTCTCCAACCAACTTTCAAATTTTTGTTTAACCTTTTTTTCGTCTAAAATAATATTTTTTCTTTGTGCTTTTTCTTTTGCGTGAGATAAGAATAAATCAAAGGTTGGAACACCCTTATTATTATTTTCATTTACATTACCATTATCATTTACATTTACATTATCATTTACGGCTTCGGTTTGCTTAGCATTTGCTTCCTTTTGCTTAGCATTTGCTTGACCACCTTTTTTACCCGCAATTTTTCTTTTATTTCTAATAACTTCCCATTTATCCAAATCGCATTTTAACAATGGTTTCATATGTCCAAAAGCCATTTTAACTAATAGATTGTCTGTTTGTGGGTTTTCGTCATTAACATAGCTTAAAATATGTTTCAACAATGCACCGGCATCTTTATCAGGCATTTCACGGACCATATTAATCCAATCTGAATAAAAAATAAATGTTTTTTTTCCCTGTGCCATAGCTTTAGTTTTTTTGGTTTATAATTTCAAGAATATTTTCATAAGATGTTCTAAAAACCTTATCAGTCTTAATTAAATTGTTTGCATTTTTACAATAATACACAATTGATGAATGATCTTTTCTACCTAATTTTTTACCAATCTGAGAAAATGTATAATTTTTATCTCTTAAAATTTTAGACACCATTTTTCTTGCATCCACATTTTCTCTTTTTCTTGTGGGTTTTATCAATTCTAACTTAGTTATTTTGCAATAAGAACAAACCGTATTGATTACATTTTCTTCAAAGTTTTTAGGCAATGTTTTGGGCTGCATTTCTAATTCAATGAACCTTAATGCTGTTTCGTAATCTTTGTTTAATATGCTTTCAGTGACTACTTTAATCAAATATTCCTCTGTCATTTTGTTTTAGTTTTTTTATTTTCTCTTTATAGGTTTTTTTTAACTCAATCAATTCAGGAATTGAATAGTGCCTTTCTTTTAATCGGTTTTCATTTAGCTTTTTAAAATTACATAAACCAATTCTTTGTGGCAAATTTAACGCATATTCATTTAAATTGCCGTGTTTATGTTGGTTGCAATGAACGCATTGCTTGTGAACATTATCTTCATCAAATCTTAGGTTCTTGTAACTTCCAACAGGATAAAAATGACCGGCATCACATTTTCCGTATACTTGCCTTCCACAACTTATACAATTTTGGTCTTGATCTCGCAACCTGATAAACTCATTGAACACTTGTTGCAATTCCTTTTCATAATCTTTTTTTGTTTTTAACTTCTCCTTTGTTTCTTTTTTTCTTTTCCGCCAATCTTTTTTACTCTGCTTTTCACGTTGTTTTTTTGATTGTAAAAAAGCACATTTTGGAGAACAAACGCTTTGCAATGGTCTGATTTTTTGGAATATCACACCACATTCTTTGCATTTTCGTTTGTTTAATGTCAAAACTTTTTATCTAATTTTTTTTATCAAAAAAATCTCTTAGCATAAAGATTATCTGCTTATTGACACTTCTTTCACTTTTTTTTGCAACCCTTTGAACATTTTTAAACAATTCATCCGGCATTTCTACTAATTTTCTTTTAATTGTTTTCATTTTTTCTGTTTTTATTTTCTACAAATATATAAAAATTATATTTAAAAGGAGTTCACTAATTAGTGAACTCCTTTTTTTTGTTTATTTAAAATGGCAAATCATTTTCAACCGCTTCTTCCAAAATAGATTTTTCAGTTTTGTTTTCACCTGTTCCTAATTTTTCAATTTTCCAAGATGATAAACTTGTAAAAAATCTACCGTTGTACTCCTTTGTTCTAACGTTCCATTCAACCCTAAGTGAATCGCCTACTTTATTGTATTTAATAAAATTATCAACGTGTTCAACGTATTCAGCACCTTTATACATTTCAAACGAATATAAATTATTATATTGTTCGTTTGTTTCAACTTGATAACTGACAGCTTTTGCTCCATTATCAAATTCTTTTACCTCTCCTATTGAGATAATTTTACCTTCAATTGTGTAACTCATTTTATTTGTTTTTGTTTGTTTAAAATATACTCTGAAAATTGTTTATCTATAGACTCTAATAATTGTTTTTCTTTTTTACTATTCTTCCTTATTTTAATAGATTTTAAAAATGCGTTTGCAGAAAAAGTAAATTTCCTAAATCCTTCTTTTTCGTTAAAACCAAACACATTATATACATTATGTTTTTCTTTTACATCATTAATTAAAAGAAATTTATCATCATTCTTTGATGCCTCAATAATAATAAAAGGATATTCCTCCCTCCAATCATCTTGTTTAAATGCTACATCCCCAACTTTTGGTATCTTATTATCCTTAACAAGGATGTATTCATTAAAATCTTTTACTTTTTTCATCTTATTTGTTTTTGTTTATTATTTTATTTTTATATTTTATTGCGTATTCATTACATAATTCAATCCGTTCAATTATTTGGTTTTCTAATTCCAAATCTCGTTCAAACATTTTTATTGTCACCCTATAATCAGGATCAATATGGCTTACTTTGTGAATGTTTAGGTTTTGTTCGTAGCCCAATAATTCATCAGGTGTATCAACAAGGCAATAAGCAAGTTCAGAAAATTCCATTTTGTATAGCATCATATAACCACGCAATTGCCATTCGTAATCACTTGCATCAATATCATCTTCTGTTGACGGAAATGTTTCTGCTGACCACGGAGATTTAATGTCAATTATTTTTTTACCTGTATTTATATCACATTCACCGGTTATCCAATTATTATTCAAACGCTCGGTGTTTTTTTTGTAATTAGTAAAAAATACTTCATTATAAAGTTTAATTGAATCATCCTCAACTTGTATTCCTTTCTTTACATATTTATTGTCAATAAAAGTTTTATAACCAAACAATTCTTGTTTCACTAAATTTTTAATTTCAGATTTGCAAGTTTTTGACAATGGATCAGATTTTGACCTTGAATTAGTCATTATCTTTCCAAGAGATGAACATCTTATTATTAAATTCATAGCTTTTCAATTTGTTTGTTTTGTTCATTTGTTAAGTTAAATGTATCAATTAATAATTCAATTGATGCGTTACCCTTTTTAATTTGCTCCAATGCTTTTGAAAACCTTTCATTGCTTATTGGCTTTTTTTCAACATTAGTTTTTGTTGATACATTTGGCTGTTTCTTTATATCTGCTGCATCATTATCAATATCAGTTACCAAACGCAAAATGCAGCTTATTGAATACCTACGATAATATGTGCAACCTGAACCGAATGCTTGATATTCATTTTGACCTTTTAATGCTGCCTTTGGAATTCGTGTTAATGATTCAATATTTTCTCCGGAATCAACGTGATAAACTATTGTTTTGATCCAATCACCTGATTCATCAGAATTTAATAATTGCGTGAACCCTAAACCGTGTTTTTTTAACAATGGGTTGATTACTGTAAAGATTTCAGGCAATGAAGCATAACTGTAACCATAACCTTTTGTTCCTTTGTGGATTGTTGGCACTTCTGTTTGAAATGCAGATAAACTTTTGAATAAATTTTTCATTTTGCTTTTTTTTAATTTTGTGCGTTATGGATGCGCACCCCCCCTTTTTGATTTTTATTTGTTTTATTATTTAATAAATATTCTTTCGTTTATTTCCGTTTTTGATATTGGGAAAAACCGCCCTCTTGAATACCGATAAAAACGCATTCCACTTTTTGTCATTTTTGAGTAAATATTAAATACTCTTTTGTTTTCGTATTTTACTTGTTCTCCTGTTGGTGTCATTGTAGTTGTCATTTTGCTTTTTTTTAGTTGTTAGCTTTATTGCCATTACAAATATATATATAATATATTAATAAACAACTAAAAAAATGAAAAAAAATTATTTTTTTTTATTTATGCCCTGAGATAAACAAAAAACCTCCACCCAATTAAGGATGGAGGAAGCTATGATAAAGAGAAATAAATTTACTAAAAAACAATCAGAATAAATTTATTTAATTTCAAATATAATCAAATATTGTTATTTATTATATTTTTTTGAATTTCTTTTTTCAACAGTCCTTAATGCGAAATAACCACCTGTAACAGCCAAAGAAAGTGTTTCGAATAGCGAAACATAATTTGATGGTAAAGATTTGTCAAACCAAGCAAAAACCATCATAAGGACTAATAAAAACCAACTGAACAATAGTATTATTGGTCTAACATTTTTTGACATCCACGAATCACTATGCATATCATTTTTGTGGCGTTCAGTTAAATTTGATTCAAGAATTTCTAATTCCCTTAATTCAAATTCTATCATTTTAGCAATCTCTTTTTTATCTTCCTCACTTATTTTTTTATCATCCATCAAAGATTCGCCTATGCCCTCAATTAATTTACTTGCAATAGGTATAGACGTATTTTCGCCAATTGTGTCTAAAACGTTCCCTAATGCGTTTTTTCCGTTATCTTTTAGCCACTTTTTTAATCTTCCTTTTTCTCTCATATATTTTTGTATTCGTTTTTAGCATCAAATGATGGACACGCTTTTTTAACATTTGGAAAATCTCTGTGACCTTGAACAACTGCATTTTTAAAAACAAATTTTAAAATCTTAACAACTTTAAGCAATGATTTCTTTTGTTCATCTGTTCTGTTATCTTCCGGATCACCTTTTTCATTTATGCCGCCTTCATAACATATTCCAATACTGTTTTTATTATATCCGCTAACGTGCGCACCAACAATACTTAAATCTCTACCATTATGAATTTTTCCATCCCTTGTAATATAGTAATGGTAACCAATGTCTGACCAACCTCTATCTAAATGCCATTTTCTAACTCGCTCAATTGGAACATCCATTGATGGCTTTGTTGCCGCACAATGAATAACTATGTATTCTATATCTCTCATTTTATATCTTTCTTAGAATTCCTGAAAATCTTAATGAAACAAATGTATTTGTATGGTCTGATGTTGCTTCAAAATATAATACACTATCTTCACCAATAATAAAAGGTTGTGATGGTGTTAATTGCAATTCGCTTGACTGACCATCACCTGTGCTTGTTGTGAATATTTGTTGCCTTACATTCGTTGATCTGTCGTAAACATAACCAAAAACCTGAATAAATGGTGTAGCACCTTGTCTTGAGGAATTTATTTCTAACCAATCTGATAAAAATTTATACCCTGATTCAACGTGAAAAATTGATTGTTGCGTTATAGCTTTCATTGATGGAATTTGCGCTTGTGTTCCAAAAACAGCTGATGTGTCAGAAATTGTTATATCACCTTGATTATAGTTAGAATTTCCAACTGATGCAACATACGCCCTATTGATACCTAACCAAGTGTTTGATGTGGTTACAGGTGTTTGACCATTCATTGTTACGGTTTCTTCTTGGTAATCTCCGTTTGAATCAATACCAATCAATAGAATTGTTCTTGCTGCTTGCCCTCCTGACCTATCATTATTTGATGTTGAAACAACATTTAATGTGTCAGCTGTTGTCATTATATTAAACGTTCCACCAAATGATGCGACAACTTCAGCAACCCCATTTATATCTGCATTATAACCAAATTTATTCCACGTTGAACTACCGTAAACGTTACCCATTGCAACTTCATAACGATATTCTTTGGTCGTATCTTCTCTTAAATCTATCATAAATTAACTATTGTAAAAGTTACATTTCCATTGGATGAATTTGCTGCATATTTTAAACGCATATATCTTGGCAAAAATTCATCATCCCAAATTGTTTGTGGTAAACTTACAGATTGTTGGCTTTTATAAACAAACCAATTTGTTCCATCATTAGAAAATTCAACGTCAATTTTTGGTGATCCACTTGTGTGAGTGCTTTCTGCGTATATTATAAAAATCTTATTTGGTAATTCCAATGAATCTGTATTAAAATCTGATGCACCTGAATATTGTTCAATTAAAGAACCTGAAACCAAAAAATATTGTTCACCTGTTTTTGTCATTAGTATCTTTTTATGTTATTTCTTGAATAATCATCAAATTTTATTTTCACATTTGATTGTCGGTTTTTGTCAAATTCTTCAATTTCAACATCTAAAAATTTAACTTCAAAATTATCATAATTTGTGTCATTTGATGTGTCATAAACGGTTAACATCACCGGCATTTCTAACAACAAACCTTTTACCAATTTTAAATAAACATATTCGTCAACACTCCTTAACGTTACTTCATATTCGTGGTAAACCCTTGTTTGAACGTGGTCAGATTTATATTGTGACGTTGTAACATAATCAGTTTCTGAAATGGCTGTTTTTTTAACATAACCGTTTAATCTAATTTGTTGCTTTGTAAATAATTTAAACAAACCTGTAAAACCACTCCAATCAAAACCGCTTTGATTATAACCATTTTGTAAAACTTCAAATCTTACAGTTCCATTGGCATCATCACAACTATACGGTTGTAAAAAATAACATGGTGTTGATTCTGAAAAAACCGTATTTAATGAAGTGTCTTTTATAGTAAATTCTAATGAATAAGTTCCAAAGCCTATTAAATTTGCAACACGAAACCACTCAATTGCAAATGACCAATCATTAGGATATGTTGCTAAATCTCCAACATCCATAAATGCACCATAAGTTGTGTCGTTTATTGTATAGGTTGTGTTAGTATCACATCTTGTTAAAATACATTCAACTGAGCCACCTATTGGGGCTGAATATCTCCATTTGGTAAAATCATTATTTCGTGTTGATGTGGTGTTTACCAAATCAGCAAAAACAGGTATTGGTTGTCTGCAAGATAATGCGCTACAAACATCAGGTGGTATTTCATAACTTTTACGGCAAGAAAACAATTCTTCTGTGTGCAAATATTCAATTGTATTTGTATTTGATGAGCTTGGTGTTAATTTAATTGCCATATCTTATATTTTATGCCATAAACGCCCTCTGATGTAATAATCTAATCCGGCAACTAAATTATCAGAATTTGTTTTGCAAATTAATGTTACTTTGTTTGTTTCGCTTAATATTTCAACGTATTGTGTATTCCCCGTACCTAATTCGTCAGATGGTTGCAATCTGTTTTCATCAGAAGTGTAGTCAAATGATGAAGATAAATAACTTGGTGATGCTGTTGCGCCATTTATTTCCATCCAAACAAACGCACCCAATGATTGAAGGGATAATAAACCTGAACCGTGAGTACATTCAATTTTAATAATCAAATCCCTTCCATCTTCTAATTGACTAACTTCAATGCCATCTTCATCGTATAGTTTAGCATCACCTGAAAAACCAACCCACCCCGATGAATCAAAATCAATTATTGTACTTGAATCTGAATATAATTCGTAAATAGTTGGCGTATCTTCTACATTATTCAATACGGTTAATTCTAAAACACCGTAAATATCATAACTTGAAACATTTGAATAATTAGAAGTCTTTTCGTTTCGATTATCGTTAGGTTCTGATGGATCGTAAAAAGCAAGTAAAGGAACATTTAAATTTTCTATCCAATCTCTCCAAGGCACTTGAAACCCTACTTTAAAAACAACATCTTGTGTTGTGCTTGGCAATGATGCCGGAACATTTTCTATTGCTTGTAATGTTTTCACAGGAACATCTTCAGGAACATTTAATGAATTTACTGTGTTAACATTTATTATTTGATAAATATAACTACCGTCAGTTATAACAGTTGGAAGCCCTAAAGGAAAGTTAGTAGGCTTTCCGATTAAAAAAGATTCCGTTCCATTATCAGCCACTATTTTAAACCTCGCTTTTGTTATCGTTGTTTGCTTTGTGGTATCTGTTACAAGCGCATAAATAGCACTCCATAAATCACCATCACCACCTGAAAAATTAGTATAACTTACACCACTTAACCCTCTAAATTCTTCACGAAATTCAGGTGTGTAATTTGTAATAAGGTTTGCAACATCTGTATTTTTTGAATACCTATCAACATCAATGATTAAATTAACCCTGTCAATCAAATCAGCATCTGTTAAATCTTCATTTGCTATCCCAAACCATAACGCATAATATGATGTGTCACTAATTTTTAATTGTTGAGATGCAGAAAAATCAATGTCAACACTAACTGAAATTGTATCTGATGCTGTTATTGAAAATTCAAAGTTGGTATAAATACCACTACTAGCAGCCGCACCGCTTTCAGTATTAAAAATGTTATCAAACAACCAAATGCTGTTAAACGCTTCAGTTTTGTTTTGGTATTCAGCTAATGGAGGCAATTTTGAGTGTGATAAAACACCCCCAACACCGGCATTCCACGTTCCCGTTGTAACAACATCAAATGTTAATGTGTTTGTTTCTGTTGCCTCCAACTTTCCCGTTGCACTTGCGTTTGTTATTAAAACATTTTCAATTGTATAATTATTAATATTCCCGTTGTAATTTTCGTTAAAATAACCACAATCACCCGTTAAACCATTATTATAAAATATAGAATTTTGATAAGCAGATACGCCAATCCTAAAATAATTGTCATACCTTAATGTGTTTGAACCTGAAAGTAATGCCGGTTTTATTGCATCTTGAATATTAATTATTTCGCCGGAAACGTAATAAGGGTTTTTGAAAATATGATTTATTTGAAGCCTATGTCTGTAATTCTCATAAGTTGTTAAATATGCAATTTCAACTTCTGACATACTTGAACCATTTTCACCACCTAAAAATGCCATTGTTTCAAATGTTGGGCTTGTTGGTATTGCTTTTGCATAATACGATTGCTCATTATCATCTAATGGGCTATCATAATTTGGAACAGCCAATGTTAATGGATTTAATTTGTATTTAAAAATACAATGTGTTGGAACGGTTGTTAATTTAAAAACTAAATCAGAATATTCCCCTAAATCTGTCAACCCTAATGCAGCGATCATTCCTGTCATATTTGCATCTGAAATGACTAATTTTGTGTTTCCAACTCCCGTAATATTTAAAACGGTTATATTATAAAATAAACCTCCACGTTCAACCCTTATTGATGCAGTTGGATAAATGCCTTCCGCAAACCAATCAGTCGAATCAGCTTTTATTTCAGCATTTGTTGCATCAAATGGTAATGTACTTATTGTCATTAATTCAGTTTCATCCAAGTTGACAGCAACAGCCAATTCAATTGTTTGAACTAATTTGATAACATCCCCTGAATTACTTTTTATGCTCGTTGTATATTGCCCTAAATTATTTGAAAACGCAATTCCATTCTTTATTTGGTTGTAAAATTTGTTTTCTATTACGCTAAAATTACTCGCCATCTTGTTTTAATTTTTTTTCAAGTTCTTCAACCTTTTTTTTATCACCTGAAATATGTGCTTTCAATAATTGTTCAAAATTTTTTTTTTTTTT